>ENA-OXUB01000115-OXUB01000115.1-human-gut-metagenome-genome-assembly--contig:-NODE-115-length-53751-cov-18.399750_pt1 | contig 53751 bp, 37 predicted proteins | sample MGYA00249345_ERZ652652 | MGnify/ENA primary metagenome ERZ652652 (study PRJEB26925, sample SAMN05826496) | human gut metagenome | biome: ENVO:2100002; feature: ENVO:00000062; material: ENVO:00002003... | reverse complement strand
TTGAACTGAGAAGGGGGAGGCCTCGCGGCCTCCCCCTTTTTTTGCGTTTATGGGCCGTAAATGACTCAATTACACCAGACGATCTTATCGTTTTTGGTATTGAGCCTTTATTTAAAAGAAGATAAATCGAATAACAAGGGCAACTGCTATGGCCACAATGATCAAAAGCAGGATTGTCAGTCGATGCTGCTTGCGTCGTTTACTTGACGAAACGAAGATTGATTTTCCCTGTTTTGGCGTTTCGAGATAGCGAGCCGAATGCGTCAAGGTTTGCTTTGGTCGAGGACCTCTTTGTTGATTGGCAGCGGATGCTTTCAGTGGCTCCTCACTAGCTGCGCTGTTTTTAGATAATGGTGCGTCTTTCAGATATACAGGGTCTCCCGAGGCGACGCCCATATGTTTACGCCCCGTTTGGGCATCCTCGAGTGTTTGATATCGATTTCTCGTCACATACTCGGGCTCCGGATCATTAATGGGCTCTTGCGAGATGTGGGGGCGATGGAACCGTGGCGGCTGCGTGGAAGTATCTTCCCCCTGCGTCGGCATAAACATTTTGTTCTGGTTTTGGTCGTCCATGATGCCCTTTAGCTCGTTACCAACAACGTGTACGCGCTCATTGTAAGCCCCTCGCTATTTGTAGCTGCGAACATACTTGTTATTTAAGCTCTGGTTCAAAGAACCTTAACCTTACTAAAACCTGAGTCATTCACGCTTAGATATGCTTATAGTACTGGACTCAAAAAACTTTATAGTCGATGTATATATGAGCACTGGGTGGGCATATATAAGAGCGTCAAAAGAAGTCCCAGTCACCTAGAAGATGGCTCGGCAGTCCTTAAAAGGAGTGGTAAACATGGCAAGCATGGTTCCTTATCGTTCGGTTTTTGGCGTTCGTCCTTCTGCTAGCTCGCTGTTCGATCTGTTTGATGATATGACCGACCTTGCAAACAACTCGATTGCTTCTAAGGCGTTTCCCGTTGACGTTGAGGATAAGGGCGACGGCTATGAGGTCAAGGCCTATCTGACCGGCGTCGCCAAGGACGACATCGATGTCGAGCTTAACGAGGGCCGTCTGTCCATTAGCGTGAATGTCGAGGAAGACGAGGAGAACGAGGGGAAGAACTTCCTGCAGAAGGAGTTCAGCTCGTACAGTGCGACGCGTGGCGTGTATCTAAAGGACGCTTCGAGCGAGGGCCTCTCGGCTAAGTACGCTGACGGCATCCTGACCGTTACGGTTCCCAAGATCGTCGAGAAGAAGAACGTTACGAAGATCTCCATCGACTAACTTCGTTGGTGTTCTGCGCTATTAAAAGACAGCAAAAGGGGCTGGGAAGCGATTCCCGGCCCCTTTTGCTGTTTAGGACAGTTATTGAATGGTTGCTGGCCGATGCTGGCTTGCGGGGCGTATCGAGAGCTTTCGCGATCCTTGGAGAAGGGTTGCGGAGCTGCCGACCTCGTCATCCAGGGTTGCGGCCAGAGCTTTGGCATAGCTTTTGACGGTAAGGCTCGGACGATTGTTATCTTGGCTGATATGCATGGCAATGAGCTGTTCGGTGCGATCGGTAACAAGTTCGCGCGCGGCTTCGGCGGCTTGGCCATTGGAGAGGTGTCCCCTTGCAGACAGGATGCGCTCCTGAAGAAAGCGGGGATATTCTCCCTCGCGCAGCATGGTCACATCGTGGTTGCTTTCGAGCGCGAGGACTCGACAATCTTTGAGGGTGTTCATGGCTTGGCTCGATAGCTCTCCGGTGTCGGTGGCAAACCCAATGGAATCATCGAGAGCATTGAATCGATAGCCGACCGGATTGATGACATCGTGTGATGTTGAGTAGGTTTGCACGTGGATGCCGGCAATGGATAGGTCGTCGCCGGGATCGAATTCCTCGACAGGCAGATGCGAAAGATTTTCTTTGTTCGAAAGAGTGCCCCTGCTGGCAAAGAGGGGGCCGTGCCAGTGCTTGCACCAGACATCGAGGCCCTTGATGTGATCGCTGTGCTCATGAGTAATGAGAAGAGCCGAGACGTTGTCTGCCGAGAGCCCCAGTTCTGCCATGCGCTTTAATGTCTCGCGGCGAGACAGTCCGTTATCGACCATAATGAGCCCCTGCGGGCCCTCGATGAGTGCGCAGTTGCCTTTAGAGCCACTGCCGAGGATATGAAGGTGCAGACGAGACATAAGATTCCAAAGGATACAATGGGTGCGGACGAATAGAGGAGGAAGCAAATGCCTACGGTATCTCAGCATTATGGACACCATGCCGTGCCTGGGGCAGTCGATGAGACCCGGACGAGGCAGCAGGCTGCTCCTGTCGTGCTCATGGTATCAGGCGGCGCGGACTCGACGGCACTGCTTCTTATGGCGTGCACATCAAAGCTGGATATCCAAGACGGACGCGGTGTTGCCCCCATTGCTCGCGAGCGCCTGCATGTGCTGCATGTAAACCATCATCTGCGCGGCAAGGCGTCCGATGGCGACGAGGCCTTTGTGCGTGAGCTCTGCGCGAAATATGGTTTACCGCTGTGCGTGGAGCACGCTTATTTTGATGGGGAGTCGGGCAATATTGAGGCCGCGGCCCGCGAGGTGCGCTATGCCGCGGCGCGGAGGTATGTTCGCGAGCTCTGCGCCCAGACGGGGGCACCGCGAACGGCGGCTCGTATCTGCACCGCGCACACGTCTTCGGATCGCGCGGAAACGTTTTTGATGAACGCGATTAAGGGTTCGGGGCCCGCTGGCCTATCGAGCATTCCTCGCCGGAGGAATATCGTGGTGCGTCCCTTGCTCGACCTAACTCATGGCGAGCTCGTGGGCTATCTACAGGTACATGGTCAGCCGTGGCGTGAAGACGAGAGCAATGAGGATATCTCGTATCTGCGAAACTACGTGCGCCATCGAGTAATGCCAGTGGTGGCGCAGCGCAACGCGAGCGTCTGCAAGACGATTGGCACCGCCTGCGAGATCTTAGGCGATGAGGACGCGTTTTTGTCTCAGCTTTCGGCACAGGCGTTTCGAAGCTGTTTGCGCAAAGAGGCAGCGGGTGCGCTGGTGCTCGATGCCAGGCGCCTGGCTGCGGCCGAGGTGGTAATCGCGCGGCGCATCGTGCGACTGGCGATCAAACGCATCGATCCGGACGCTCGTCCCGAGATGCGACATGTGGAGCGAGTCCTTTCCTGCGTTGCCGAGGGCACCGGCTCGGTCACGCTTCCGGCGGGGATTGACGCACGCATTGAGTTTGGCATGCTGGCGTTTAAGGCGCCGGCGGCTCGCGAGGGCCTGGTCGCGGACTGGGTTACCGTACCCGGTCGTTTACCGCTGGGCGGGGGACGCATGCTGGTCACAGAACCGATGGCTGTTGAGCCGGGATGCGATATCGTGCGCCGCGCCCGTGAGCTTGCGGCTGCCGGGGAAGTGACAGCTTTGGTAGACGCGGCTGCCCTGGGTTTTGCCGACAGCGATAGTGAGCGGATCCTGGCGGGCTCGCGTGGCGAGATCCCTGCCGAGGCGCGATTGGCGCGCCTGTGGGTGGACGGTCCCGCGCCGGGAGACGTGATGTGCCCGTTAGGGATGAGTGGCCGAAGCAAGAAAGTATCCGATTTGCTAGGTGAGGCTCGCATTCCCGTTTCCGAGCGCGCCGGCGTGCCCATGGTGAGGACGGCGCCGGGGGGTGCCGTGGTGTGGGTCGCCGGAGTTCGCGCGGACGAGCGTTTTAAGTGCACGGCCGCAACGCGCGTGGCATATCTGCTCCGCGTGGTCGATGCGGAATAGCGTCCCACGCCTGCTATTCTGTGCGACGTTGACGGTATTCCCGCGCTGATGGCGCACGGGCTGGTAAATTTACCCCGTGCGCTGCTAGAATGTGTAGTTCGCGTCCATACGGCGGTGTGTGGGCGATAAGCACAAGAAAGGGTTGTCATGGCTTCTCAACATCCGGATATCGAGAAGGTTCTGTTCACGCAGGAGGATATCGACGGTATCGTCTCTCGCCTGGGCGAGGAGATTACGCGCGACTACGCGGGTAAGGATCTGGTGCTGATTGCGGTCCTGCGCGGCGCCGTGGTCTTTATGGGCGACCTGATGCGTAAGATCGAGCTGCCGACCAACATCGATTTCATGGCTGTTTCGAGCTACGGCGACGGTGTGAAGTCCTCGGGTATCGTGCGTATCATTAAGGACCTGGATATCGACATCCGCGGTCGCGACGTGCTGATCGTCGAGGACATTCTGGACTCGGGCCTGACGCTCAAGTATCTGATGAAGAACCTCGAGAGCCGCAAGCCCGCTTCTCTGGAGGTCGCCGCCTTCCTGTGGAAGGACGTTGAGGACCGCGTCTCGGCCATCACGCCCAAGTATGTTGGAACCCATTGCCCCGATGCCTTTGTGGTGGGCTACGGCCTCGACTATGCCGAGCGCTATCGCAACCTTCCGTATCTGGGCATTTTGAAACCGGAGGTTTATTCGTAAGATGCCCGACGACCGTAACGACAACAATTCCCAGACTCCCCGGGACCCAAAGATCCCGGGGATGCCCGGAGGCAAGAAGCCCACGCGTACGGGCTGGCTGTATTTTATTTTGGCTTGCGCGCTTCTGGGCTACGCCTTCTTTAACATGGGCTCCGGCTTTGCCAGCTCCAGCAATACCGTTAAGCTCGCGACGAGCGAGATGGTCAGCGCCATCAAGCAGGATCGCGTCGAAGATCTGACCTATACGGTTCAAGACGGAAGCGTGACGGGTCATTACTGGAAGACGAAGAAGGACAAGGGCGATACGAGCGAGCTCAAGAGCTTCTCCTCGACCTATGTCGGCTCCGATTCGCTTGCCGAGCTCATGGCGGAGCACCCCGATACCAAGTACATCGTCAACACCAACGATCCCGATTTTTGGGGCGACTTGGCGATGAGTGTGCTTCCGACGATCGCCCTTATCGCCATCATGTTCTACTTTATGCGCCAGATGATGGGTGCCAACAACAGGAACATGCAGTTTGGCAAGACCAACGCCAAGACCAACGAGGCCACGCGCCCCAAGGTCAAGTTTGAAGACGTTGCCGGCGTGGACGAGGCAGTCGAGGAGCTCGAGGAGATCCGTGACTTTTTGAGCGATCCGGATCGCTATCGCAAGCTGGGCGCCAAGATCCCGCGTGGCGTGTTGCTGGTTGGCCCTCCGGGCACCGGTAAAACGCTGCTGGCCAAGGCCGTTGCCGGCAAGGCGGGCGTGCCGTTCTTTAGCATCTCGGGCTCTGACTTTGTGGAGATGTTCGTGGGCGTCGGCGCCAGCCGCGTGCGCGACCTCTTTAAGGAGGCCAAGTCCCAGGCCCCGTCGATCATCTTCATCGATGAGATCGATGCCGTGGGACGTCAGCGCGGAGCTGGCTTGGGCGGCGGTCACGACGAGCGCGAGCAGACACTCAACCAGCTGCTGGTCGAGATGGACGGTTTTGAGGAGAGCGAGTCGGTCATCCTGATCGCCGCCACCAACCGCCCCGACATTCTGGATCCGGCGCTGCTGCGTCCCGGTCGTTTTGACCGTCAGGTTACGGTCGACCGTCCGGATGTGAAGGGCCGCGAGCAGATCTTGCGCGTGCATGCCGAGAACAAGCCGATGGACGAGGACGTGAAGTTTGAGAAGCTCGCCCAGATGACCGTTGGCTTTACCGGTGCCGACCTGGCGAACTTGCTCAATGAGTCTGCACTGTTGGCTGCCCGCCGCCATCGTTCCGTGATCTCGATGGACGAGGTCGAGGAATCGATGGAGCGCGTGATTGCCGGACCGCAGCGCAAGGGTCGCGTGATGACCGAGGCCGAGCGCACCACGATTGCCTACCACGAGAGCGGCCGCGCTCTGGTGGGCCACATCCTGGAGCACTCCGATCCGGTTCACAAGATCTCGATCGTCAGCCGCGGCCAGGCGCTGGGCTACACGCTGCAGCTTCCGCAGGAGGACCACTTCCTCAAGACCAAGAACGAGATGCTCGACGAGCTCGCCGTGTTCTTGGGCGGTCGCGTTGCCGAGGAGCTCATGTGCGATGACATTACGTCGGGCGCGAGCAACGACCTGGAGCGTGCGACCAAGATGGCGCGCGAGATGGTCACACGTCTGGGCATGAGCGAGGAGCTGGGCACGCAGGTCTTTGGCGAGGCGCAGCATCAGGTGTTCCTGGGCCGCGATTATGCCGATCATCAGGATTACTCCGAGGAGACGGCGCGTCGCATTGATATCGAGGTTCAGCGCATCATGCGCGAGGCCCATCGTCGTGCTGTCGAGATCCTGGATGCCCGTCGCGATCAGCTCGATCTGATGGCGAAGGTGCTGCTCGAGCGCGAGACCGTCGAGGGCGATGCCGTGAATGCCCTGCTCGATAACGAGTGGGACGCCTACCTTGAGCGCGAGGACGATATCCTGGCGGCCAAGGAGGAGCGCAATGCCAAGGCGGCTGGCTTACCGACCAAGAAGCGCCCGCCCCGTATGAGCGAGGAAGAGCTGGCGGCTGATGCCGCGGCCTTTGCGCAGGCGGCCATGCAGGAGGATGCCGAAGCTGCATCCGATGATGCCGCCGATGACCGTGCCGTCAATGCCGGTGCCGACACCGACAAATAGTTCTTGTAACAAAAGCCTCCGCGGGGAAACCTGTGGAGGCTTTTCCTTTTGGCCGATATGGGGCCGTCTGTTGATTGGGGACAGACTTAAATGAGCGTTTTCACGCATTTAAGTCTGTCCCCAATCAACATTACTGCGGCACTTTGCTCAACTAAAGCGTACAATACCGCCTATGCGAAAGGGGAACAGATGATCAACGAAACTATGTATGCGCGCGGTGCGGAGAGCTCCATCATCCGCGAGATCTTTAGCTACGGCCTTGAGCGCAAGGCACAGATCGGCGCGGAAAACGTGTTCGATTTCTCACTGGGCAACCCGAGCGTTCCGGCACCTGCCGCCGTGGCTGAGTCCATTAAGAAGGCCTTGGAGCTGCCGAGCGACCAGCTGCACGGCTACACGCCCGCACCGGGCCTGCCGCAATGTCGTGCCGCTGTGGCCGAATCGCTCAACCGCCGCTTTGGCACGAGCTATGAGGGCAAAGACGTATTTATGACGGTGGGTGCCGCGGCTTCGCTCACCTGCACGCTCAACGCCGTTACGAACCCGGGCGACGAGGTTATTGTTATCGCCCCGTACTTTCCGGAGTATCGCGTTTGGATTGAGAAGGCCGGCTGTACGTGTGTTGAGGCGCTCGCCGATGAAGATACGTTCCAGCTGAGCGTGGACAACGTGCTCAAGGCGATCAGCGATAAGACGGCGGCCGTCATCATTGACTCTCCCAACAATCCGACCGGTGCCGTATATACATGCGACACGCTGACGCGACTGGCCAATGTTCTGCGCGAGGCCAACGCTCAGCGCGATCCCGAGAATCCGATTATGCTCATCTCGGATGAGCCGTACCGCGAGATTGTGTACGGTGTCGAGGTGCCTTGGGTGCCCTCGATCTACGAGCACACCATCGTGTGCTACTCGTATTCCAAGTCGCTGTCGCTGCCGGGCGAGCGCGTGGGGTGGATCTTGGTTCCCAACACCAATCCGCAGGCTGCCCGTCTGATGCCGGCTGTTGCGGGTGCTGCCCGTACGCTAGGTTTTGTATGCGCACCGGCACTCTTCCAGCGCGTAATCATCGATTGCATCGATGAGCCGAGCGATGTCGAGGCCTATGCGCGCAACCGCACCGCGCTTACCGACGCACTAGCGGAGTACGGCTACACCTATGTTGAGCCGGATGGTGCATTCTACCTGTGGGTGAAGGCGCTGGAACCCGATGCGAATGCGTTTTGCGAGCGCGCAAAGAAGTATGAGTTGCTTGCGGTTCCCTCGGACAGCTTTGGTATGCCGGGTTGGTTCCGCCTGGGCTATTGCGTGAGTTACGAAACGATTATCAATTCGCTACCCGCTTGGAAACAGTTGGCGGACGAGTATCGTTAAAAGTAAAGCGCTCTGCCTACAATGTTTTACGTGAAACGGGGTTTGGTGTTAAGCCAGACCCCGTTGTCATGGACGTTGTGTCTTTGGGATGGAGTGGTTTTACGACTATCGAAGGCTATGCGTACAATGAATATAAGCGACGGCCGTGCCAGATAAGGAGACCTGATGCCCTACCTGCTTTCTTGTGACATTCATACCCATACGATATTCTCTGCGCATGCATATTCGACCATTGAGGAGAATGTGTACTGGGCGGCAGAGCGTGGCCTGCAGGTGCTCGGATCTGCCGACCATCTGAGCTCTATGGTTACGGCTTGCCCCAATGACCTGCGCAGTTACCAATTCTTTATCAACCAGGATATCTGGCCGCGCATTTGGAGCGGCGTGCTGGTGCTGCGTGGTGCCGAGGCCGATATCGTTTCGCTGGACGGAAGCCTGTTTGGCGAGGACACTCCTGTCACGCTCGATATTGCCGGCGATTCGTACAGCCGTCAGCATTCGCTGTTCGATTTGGTTACGCGAAATTTGGATTATTTGGTTGCGAGCGTGCATAATCCGCAGATTGCTGAAGGCGCGACGCTGGCCCAGACGACCGAGATGTATATCAATGCCCTGGAGCACCCCAAGGTGTTCATGCTGGGTCACACGGGGCGTTCGGGCGTGCCGTTCGATATCGACGAGGTGCTGTTGGCAGCTAAGGCCAAGCACAAGATTATCGAGATCAACAACCATAGTCTTGAACACGGTGTCGACACTGAGCATTGGGCCGTATGCCGCAAGATCGCCGAGCGCTGCGCCGAGCTGGGCGTGGGCATTGGCGTGTCAACCGATGCCCACATTGGCATGGCCATTGGCAAGCTCGATCACGCGCGCAAGATGCTCGACGAGATTCACTTCCCGCTGGATTTGATCGTGACGCGCGACCGCGAGACGCTGCTGCGCGAGATGGCGGCAGCCGGCGTGTGCGATCTGCGCAATGGGATGTAGCGGAGTTTATAAACCAAGCGAAGGGGGCGGCCCAGGCGGGTCGCCCCCTTTCTTGTCCCAAAAATCTACTGAGGTTGGTTAGCGGCGTTCGAGGACCGCTACGGTTTCGGTGTGGTCGGTGTGAGGGAACATGTCGACGGGCGTGATCTTGAGCAGGCAATAGCCTCCGTCGAGGAGCTGGTGCAGGTCGCGCTCTTGAGTTACGGGGTTGCAGCTGATATAGGTGATGCGGCGCGGCTTAAGCGCGCAGGCAGCTTCGAGGAACTCGGGCGTGGAGCCGGCGCGCGGCGGATCGATGGAAAGGACATCGACCCGCTCGTTGTTATCGGCGGCATCCAGGATGTAATCGGTGGCGTCGTCGGCCATAAACCAAGCGCTGCGGGTGAGGCCGTTGAGTTCGGCATTGCGGCGTGCGTCGGCAATGCCCGCCGGGTTGCGCTCCACGCCGAGCAGCATAATGCCGATACCCTTGTTCTGGGCATCTTTAGCTGCGCAAAGACCGATGGTACCGCTGCCACAGTAGGCATCCATGAGCACATCGCCCTGGTGCAAATCCATGCCGTCGATAGCGAGCTGATAGAGCAGCTCGGTCTGTTGCGGGTTGGTCTGATAAAACGCGGTGGGGGAGATGTCGAATTCGCAGCCGAGCAGCTGGTCGCGCATGCATTCGGCGCCATACACGATGCGGGTTTCCTCGCCGAGGATGGCGTTGCCGGGACGTCCGTTGATGTTTTGGGCGACGGTGACGATGCGCGGATCGAGTGCGGCGACAGCCTCAAAGAACTCCTGCGCATGCGGCAAGTCGCGCTGAGCGGTCACGAGCGTGACCATGACCTGGTCGGTACGCCAACCGCAGCGGACGACGGCATAGCGGAGCAAGCCCAGATGCTTGTCCTCGTTAAAGGCGGGAATGTGCAGGCGCTCAGCTTCACGCGCGATGCCGTTAAGAATTTGTCGGGCGCCCGGTGCCTCGACGGGGCATTCGGGTACGGCAACGATCTTGTGCGTGCCGCGCTCAAAAAAGCCGCAGCGGACAGCGCCCTCTTTGCCGGGGGCAAAGGGAGTGGCGGCCTTATGGCGAAAACCGCGCGGCGCAGGATATTTGCCCAGGTCGCCCAGGGTGACTCCCATACCGCGAATAGGATCTACAGCAATGTCTTCACGCTCACAAAGCGAAGCAAAAAGCTCCTCCATAGCAGCCTGCTTGGCGGCGAGCTGCTTCTTATAAGGACGATTGAGCGCCGTACACCCACCGCAAGCTTTCATGATGGAACAAGGAGACTTGGGATCAACGGCCTTACGCGCAGACGGAACCGGATTCTTATACGGGCGCTTGGAGCGATTCTGAGATGCCTTATCCTCGTTCCGACGAGAGCCGGGACGCTTGGCCTTAGCCTTGCCCTTGGCCGACTTACCCTTCGCGTCCTGAGACGACTTGGATTTCTTAGAAGATTTTTTCTCCTCTGACCCCTCAGCCGCCTCGATCAAAGCACGACGAGCCTTACGCTCCGCACGAGATTCTGCCATGAATTAACCCCACTAATTTATAAATTGAAATCTGAAAGCATTGTACCGTGCCAAGCCAACGGGCGATATGCAAGCGCCCATTTCATGCCAGTGATAAGTCCAACGATGTTTGCCCGGCGTGGGCGGGGAGCGGCGCGCAATTAAGTTTATCGCGAGTTCCACACGCAAAGGAAAGCACTTAATGTGCTTTCCGTCTTGCGCAGGACTGTAGAGCAGGAAACTTAATTACGCGCCGCTCCCCGCCCACGCCGGGCAAACCCTCCCTTGTACTTTATCAAGGTAGAGTGTATGATTCTGGACGTTACATGACTCACTTTACCTAACTAAAGTGCTACCAAAGGGGAATACCATGAATACCGATATGTCTCGTCGTCAATTTGTTGGTCTAGCCGGCTCGCTCGCCACGGTGCTGGGCCTTGGTCTTGTCGGTTGCGGCGGTGGTGCCGGCAAGGGCTCCGCTGCTGGCTCTGCCGCGGCCAAGGATGTGAAGGGCGCTGCGGAGTCCAAGAAGCTCGTGGTGGGCTTTGATAAGTCCTATCCTCCGTACGGCTTTGTGGGCGACGATGGCGAGTACACCGGCTTTGATCTCGATCTGGCCAAGGCTGTTGCCGATAAGCAGGGCTGGGAGGTCAAATACGAGGCCATCGACTGGGATGCCAAGGATACACTGCTCAACTCGGGTGCCATCAACTGCATCTGGAACGGCTTTACCATGGAGGGTCGCGAGGACGATTACACGTTCTCCGAGCCGTACATGCTCAACGAGCAGGTGCTGGTGGTAAAGAAGGATGCAGACATCAAGAGCTGGGACGATCTTGCCGGCAAGACCGTGATTACCCAGACCGATTCCGCTGCGCAGGATGTGCTCGAGGGTGACCAGAAGGATCTGGCGGCGACGTTTGCCACGCTCGACACGATCGGCGAGTACAACACGGCCTTTATGCAGCTCGAGAGCGGCGCGGTCGATGCCGTGGCTTGCGACCTTTCGATTGCCCAGTATCAGCTTGCCGCCAAGCCCGATGCTTATACGCAGCTTGATGAGCCGCTGTCCAGCGAGCACTACGCCGTCGGCTTTAAGAAGGGCGACACCAAGTCGGCCGACGCCGTGACCGAGTCGCTCAAGGCACTCTACGATGACGGTACGGTTAAGGATCTCTGCGACAAGTATTCAAGCTATGGTCTATCTTTCGATAATTGGGTGCTCAAGTAATGTCTATTCAGGTCATGATGCAGATGCTTAGCCAGGGTTTCTTGGTCAGTTTGCAGTTGTTTGTGCTGACGCTGTTGGGGTCGATTCCGCTGGGAATTCCCGTGGCGTTTATGCGCATGAGCAAAATCGCGCCGCTTCGCTGGATTGCGCGCATCTACATTTCGGTCATGCGCGGTACGCCGCTCATGCTGCAGATGTTTGCCATCTACTTTGCCCCGTACTACGTGTTTGGCATTTCGCTCACGCCCGATTCCAAGTGGACGGCGTGCGTCGTGGCGTTCATCATCAACTACGCCGGTTACTTTGCCGAGATCTATCGCTCGGGCTTGCAGTCCATTCCGCGCGGTCAATACGAGGCTGCCGAGGTGCTGGGCTATTCGCGCGTGCAGACGTTTCTGTATATCGTGATGCCGCAGGTCGCCAAGCGTATTCTGCCGGCGATGGGCAACGAGATTATCACGCTGGTCAAGGACACGTCGCTGGCGTTTGCCATTGGCGTGGGTGAGATGTTCTCGACGGCCAAGGCGCTGGTCGCCTCGCAGGTGAGCATGGTGCCGTTTGCGATCGCGGCGCTGATTTACTGGGTCTTTAACTTTGTGGTCGAGATGCTGCTGGGCGCCGCCGAAAAGAAGCTGGACTATTATCATGACTAACTCAGTGATGAAAATCGAAAACGCACGTAAGGCGTTTGGCGGCAATGAGGTGCTCAAGGATATCTCGCTTGAGGTGAAGCGTGGCGAGGTCGTGGCGATTATCGGGCCTTCGGGTGGCGGCAAGTCCACGCTGCTGCGGTGTGCCACGCTGCTCGAGACACTCGACGGAGGCTCGCTCTCGTTTGGTGACCTTGCCGTTGCGACGGATGCGGGTTCGGGCGTGGTCTATGTGAAGGGCGATGTGCCCAAGCAGGCGCGCTCGCGATTCGGTCTGGTGTTCCAAAATTACAACCTGTTCCCGCACTATACCGTGATGAAAAACATCATCGACGCGCCGATCCGCGTGCTTAAGCGCCCGCGCGAGCAGGCGGAAGCTCGTGCGCATGAATTGATTGCTCAGATGGGGCTTGTGGGCAACGAGAACAAGGTTCCTTGTGAGCTTTCGGGCGGTCAGCAGCAGCGCGTGAGTATTGCCCGCGCCCTAGCGCTCGACCCGGAGATTCTGTTCTTTGACGAGCCGACCTCGGCACTCGATCCCGAGCTGACGGCCGAGGTGCTGCGTGTCATTAAAGACCTTGCCGCGCAGAATATGACGATGGTGATTGTGACTCACGCAATGCAGTTTGCGCGCGATGTTGCCGACCGCGTGGTCTTTATGGATGGCGGCCGCATTGTCGAGGAGGGGCCTGCCGATCAGGTTATCGGCCATCCGCACGAGCAGCGCACGCGTGAGTTCTTGAGCCGTATCGAGGGGTAGGCTCAGGTATTTACTCAACTATTAATTGAGGCGAAGCCGTCGCAGGTCTTACGGTCTGTGGCGGCTTTTTGTTTGCATCGACGGGGTTCAATAATCGCCTCACAAGCTTGTCTCTTCCTCTCGCCGCCTGTATTCATACGTGCGCCGAAAGGTATGCATGGACGGCCGCCCGTGAGGGTAGGGTGGTGGCATAGGACATTTGGAGGGTGAGTCGGCTCGGTTGCCGACCATGCTGCTCCCGGGATGGCACCGACCGCGAACTCTCCCCGTTGGCGTCGCGCATTGCGCGCGGCCCTGCAAGGAGGTCATCATGGGTGCTCCCAAGACCGGCAATGTAAGGAACGTGGTGCTCGTAGGCCAAGGCGGGGTGGGCAAGACTTCACTCGCCGAGGCCATGCTCCACCTTTCCGGCAAGACTGCCCGCCTGGGCGGCCACGACGGCACCAAGCCCACGCTCGACTATGACCCTGAAGAGGTCAAGCGTTCATTCTCCATCTCGACGACCATCGCGCCGATCGACTGGAAGGGCGCGCGCATCAATGTGCTCGATGCCCCGTGCTACCCCGATTTTATCGGCGACGCCTTTGCCGCGATGAGCGTCTGCGAGACGGCTCTGTTTGTGGTCGACGCCGAGGCCGGCCCGCAGCCTACGACGGTTAAGCTCTGGTATGCCGCCGAGGACCTGCGCCTGGCGCGTGCGGTGTTCGTAAACCGCCTGTCGCGCTCCGAGGCCAGCTTTGCGACCACGATGGACCTGCTGCAGGAGCGCTTTGGCACGCGCCTGGGCGCCGTGACCCTTCCCTGGGGCGAGGGCGAGGACTTTGACGGCATCATCGACCTGGTGCGCATGAAGGCGCGCCATTGCAACGGCACCGAAGCCGTTGAGTCGGAGATTCCCGAGGAGTATCGTGCCCAGGCCGAGGAGGCCCATGACCATCTGTGCGAGTTGGTGGCCGAGGCCGACGATGAGCTGATGATGAAGTACCTGGAAGGCGAGGAGACGCTGACGCAGGAGGAGCTTGAGGGCTTGCTGTCGAAGGCGATTGCCGAGCGCATCTTTGTGCCGGTCTTTGCGGGCGATTGCATTAAGGAGCAGGGCGTCAACTCGCTGATGGACGACATCGCGACGTACTTCCCGGCGCCGACCGACTACGGCGAGATGCCGCTTATCGACGGCGATTCGCTCAAAATCTCGAGTGACGATGACCGCCCGGTGGCCTTTGTGTTTAAGACCCTGGCCGATCCGCAGCAGGGTCGCATCAGCTTTATCAAGGTGCTGACGGGTACGCTTGAGCCGGGCCTTGAGCTGGTCAACGCGCGTACCCGCAAGAGCGATCGTCTGGCTCACCTGTATGTGATGTGCGGCCGCGACATGACCGAGGTTGGTCACGCCTATGCCGGCGACATTATCGTGGCGCCCAAGCTGGCGGCCGAGACGGGCGATACGCTCTCGATTACCGGCAAGGTCGAGGCTGCGGCGTTTAAGTTCCCCAACTCTCAGTACCGCATCGCCATCGAGGCCGAGAATCGCGGCGACGAAGAGAAGCTCTACACGTTTATTGAGAAGGCATGCAAGGCCGATCCGACCATGAGCATTGACCGCGACGAGGAGACCGGGCAGACTATCATCTCCGCCGTGGGTGAGGCGCAGGTTTCGGTGTTGCTTAACCGTTTGGAGGATCGCACCAAGGTCGTGGCCAAGAGCGTTCCGATCCGCATTCCGTATCGCGAGACCATCCGCCGCACGGCGAGCGCCCAGGGTCGCCACAAGAAGCAAACCGGCGGCGCCGGTCAGTACGGCGACTGCTGGCTACGCGTGGAGCCGCTCATTGGGCCCGACGGCACGAGCGACGGCTACGAGTTTGTTGACGAGGTCGTGGGTGGTCGTATCCCGCGCTCGCTCATCCCTGCCGTGGACAAGGGCGTCCAGGAGACCATGAAGGACGGTATTATTGCCGGCTATCCGCTCACGGGCATTCGCGTGGCTGTGTACGACGGCTCGTATCACAGCGTCGACTCCAACGAGATGGCGTTCCGCGCGGCGGCTCGCATCGGCCTGCGCAAGGCATGCGCCGATGCCGACCCGGTGGTGCTGGAGCCCATCGAGGAAATCACGGTGACTATCCCCGAGAGCTACGCCGGCGCCGTGATGGGCGACATCTCGGCATCGCGCGGTCGCGTGACGGGCATGGAGACCGATGAGCGCGGCGACACCGTGGTCATCGCCCAGGCGCCGCTGGCCGAGTTGACGGATTACTCGACGCGCCTGCGCTCTATCACGCGCGGCACGGGTGACTTTACCATGAAGCCCGCTGGCTATGAGCAGGTTCCCTATGACGTTCAGGCCAAGCTGGTCGAGCGCTATGAGGAGGGTCGCGCCAAGTAGCGTGTGGCGTTGCCTGCAATGTGGACGCTGACGAAAAGGCCGCCCTGGGTAATCCAGGGCGGCCTTTTTTGATCCCATGGGGACGGAGGAAAACGAATCATTTTTGGGTTACGGGCGGTGCGGTCGGCACTAGTCTCCGGATGCCTGGTTGCGGCCGGTGGCGTAGTCGATCTGCACGTGCGGCTGCAGGTTGTAGCAGTACACGTGGAAGCAGAGGGTCTTGCCGTGGTCCTCGACCGATTGCGCCTCAAGGCGCACGCCGCGGCAGACAAGTTCCTCTTCGTTATACATGGGTGTGACGCGATAGAGCACGTGGTTGCCCGTCTCGCGGATGTAGTCGAGAATCTGCTCCTCAAACGGCAGCATGCCTGTCTCGTTGAGATAACGCGTGCCGGTGAGGAGATTCTTGCGGTTGGCGTTTTCGCCGCAGAGCGACCAGGCGATGAGATGGCAGCGGTTGTAGAGGCTCTGGCCCGGAATAAAGTCGTAGCGCTGCTGGCGCCATCCAGCGGGATGGATACGCGAGATATCGCCGCGCTCGCCTTGACCGAGTGATTCGGGGCCCACGCAGGCGAGCGCTTTGCGGGTGCGGCCCAGGCTGTCAAGCTTGGAGAACTTCTTAAAGCAACCCTCTTCTGTAGCGCGCTCGTATTCATCGAGCGTGAATGATGGTGTGCCGAGCGGGTGCGTGCTGTCGGCGCGCAGGGCAACGTAGGGGTTGCCGGCGTAGTCGGGAATGCTGCTGAGATATACGCCGCGGGCGCGGGCGAGATCGGGGTTTTCGACTTCGTCGATGGGGGTGGCGGCGCTGTCTGTGGAAGTGTCGTTACCGGTGTCGGTTGCGGCGGATTCGGAGCCATCGCCATAGTGTTGGCTATTTTGAGAGTCCTCGGAGCTCGCTGTTCCCGATTCGAGCCGGGCGACCATGTCTGCCTCGTCGTCGGTGCGGCTGGGACTCTCGTTTTGTTTTTCGGCCAGAGCCGCCGCTTGCTCATCGCTTTGCGGCGACAACAACTTGGGCGCTCCGTCGAGCGACCCTGTGAACAGCGCAAACCCCAGCACCACGGCGGTGCCGATGGAAAGTGCTTGCTTGTAGGCGGACTTGCGCGACATTGAGGCTCCTGGCTAGACGGTTGGGAATCTACCAGTCTAGCAGGAGACGCCGCAGGACGTTTGCTCGGCAGAATACGTAAGATGCGGGACAAACGCTGCTGATGAGGTTGTACCGTATAGGCTGGGAAAGCGATACGCTATTCTTCGTCGAGAACAATGACAGAGAGAAGGCCCCATGCCCGACATTATCCGTATAAGCGACGCGCGGCTTGAGGAGCTTATCGCCGAGGATGTCCCCTATATCGATCTTACGACGCATATCCTGGGAATCGGTGAGGCGCTCGGTGCGATGGAGTATTACACGCGCGAGAACTGCGTGCTTTGTTGCACGGAGGAGGTTGTGCGTATGGCAACTATGCTGAACCTGACGGTCGAGTGGTTTGAGCCCTCGGGAACAAAGGTTGAAGCCGGGCGATCTTTTATGCGTGTATGCGGTTCGGCCGCCAATTTGCATCTGCTATGGAAAGTCGGCCTAAATATGTTCGACCACTACTCGGCTGTGGCAACCAAGACGCGCAAAATGGTCGACGCCGCGCATGCTGCCAATCCCATGTGCGAGGTGCTGACGACGCGAAAGAGCACGCCGGGCAATAGGGATCTGCTGACCAAGGCGGTCGTTGCGGGCGGAGCGTTTCCACATCGCATGGGCCTTTCCGAGACCGTATTGGTGTTCGACAACCATACCAGGTTTATGACAGCGCCTTCTGGAGCAACGGGACTCGATGCGCTTATTGAGCTTCTGCCTCGGGTTCGCCGGCGCTGCATCGAGAAAAAGCTGTTTGTCGAGGCGGGTGCCGATGACGCTCGCAGGCTGGTGAGGGCGGGCGTCGACGGTATTCAGTTCGACAAAGTGCCGGTCGCTGAGCTTGGGCCGCTTGTCGAGGAGCTACATGGAATCGATCCTCATGTGGCCTTGGTTGCAGCGGGCGGGATTCGTCCCGACAACGCGGCCGAGTACGCGTCGACCGGCGTTGATGGCCTCGTGACCACGTCCTGCTTCACAGCGAATCCCGTCGACATGAGCGTCAAGATGTTCGCCTAGCGCGTCGCTGCGCGTTTGCCCGGACAAACGCGCCCAATAATAAAATGCTTCTTTCTTCGCGGGTCCATGCTTGCCAAACACAGTTGCGGTGGAATAGTTCTTGTTTGGGTCCGATAGGCCGTAAGACAGGAACTATTCCACCGCAACTTATCGGGATGCGCTACTGGTTCATGTTGCCGTGGATGTAGGGGGTGACCTCGGGGGAGATATGGTCGCAGCCCAGCTCGCGCAGCGCGGGCTCGATAACGGCGGGCAGCGGGGTTTTGCCCTCGGCATCGACGGCGTTGCCACCGAGGGCAGCAATCTTGGCGACATCTGCGGGTGCGGCCTCGATATGCATGCAGCCGCCGATCAAGCGCGCGCGTACCTGTGCCAGATCAAGATCGTGCAGGTAATCCTCGCAGGCGCGGATTAAATCGACCTTCTCGCGCGTAAGCTCCTCGCCCGTGGGGACGCGGGTGGCAAGACATGCTCCCGCCGGCAGGTTCCAAACGGGATAGCCCCATGCGCGCAGCAGCTCGCGCTCTTCGTCCTTGGTAAAGCCGACCTCCATGAGAGGGGAGCGTACGCCGAGCTCTTCGGCGGCGCGCATGCCGGGACGGTAATCGCCGCGGTCGCTCGCGTTGCTGCCATCGATGACGGTGGGAAAGCCGAGCGACTTGGCGTGGTTGACGATGGCGGTAAAGCCGGCGTGCTTGCAGTGGTAGCAGCGATTAGCATCGTTGCAGGCTACTTGGGGGAGCTGCAGCTGATCCACCGAAAGATTGAGCACGGGGAGCTTAAAATGCGGCCCCTCATTGGCCTGCCCATCAACGGACTGCTCAAACGAAGCCTGCTCGGGCGTGCCGATGAGCGGCGTGGTGAGATGGACGAGGAGGGTATTGGTAGGCATGATGCGGGCGCATACGGCGGCCAAAAAGCTGCTGTCAACGCCGCCGGAAAACCCGATAGCCACGCGCCCGTATGCCAAAAGCAGCTGTTCGAGCGCCGATAGCTTGTCTTGAAGCTCCTCTGCGGGTGCCGTGGTGTCTGAAAGCATGAAAGTTCCTTACAGTAATTAAAGCTCGGATGAAACTATAATCCCACCGAGCTGCTTGTCATAAGACTTCCAGCTATGTAACGAAAGTGCAATATGCTATATACGTTATATACAAGCTTGTAAAGTGCGGTAGAGTGGCAGTAATGCAATCCGGCGAGGGGGACCGATATGATCAAGGCTGTTATTTTTGACATGGATGGAACGCTGGTCGATACCGAGCGTTTGGGGATTAGGGCCTGGAAGGCAGGCGCCGCTGAGCTGGGGCTCGCGATTGATGATGCGCTGATCCATCAGTTTATCGGTCGCACGCTACCCGATGTCATGGACATCCTCGATAAGCATTACGGCAGCCACGAGACCGCCGAGGCGATCTATGTCCGCCACAAGGAGATTCGCGACGAGATGGTCAAGACCGAGCTGGAGCTTAAGGCCGGCGCCGCCGAGTGCCTAGACGAGCTGCTGGCTGCGGGCTATCACGTGGGTCTAGCGACGTCGTCGCGCCACGTTACCGCCGAGCGCAACCTTAAAGCATTCGGCCTCTTTGACAAGTTTGAGACCGTGACCTGCGGCGACGACGTTGTGCACGGCAAGCCCGACCCCGAGATGTATCTGCTCGCCTGCGAGCGCGCGGGCTTTGCTCCCGAGGAATGTGCCGTGGTCGAGGATTCGCGCAACGGCTGCGTCTCGGGCATTACGGCCGGCTGCCACGTCTTTGCCGTTCCTGACATTGTTCCGCTGCCGCAGGACGTGGTGGATGGCTGCGAGGCCGTGCTCGATACGTTGTTCGACCTGGCGGCGGCGGTCAAGGCCGTGCGCTAGACAGTTGCGGTGTTGAAACGAGCAATTGCCCACGTTTGCGCTTAAGCAAAAGGGGCCCGGCAATGGTCGGGCCCCTTTTGCTTAGGCGGCGACATAGCATACTTGCGGGCGTGCTATAGATACGCGCCGAGGTTGATGGCCGTGGCGTCGGCCTGGCTGCTTGCCTGGGTGCTGGCGCGCTCCAATAGGAACGGACGCACCAGTTCTTGGCGGTTGATATCCTCGGCGGCGGTGACTGCGGTGACGGTGCGCGCTGCAGAGCCGACGCGGATATGCTTGGTCTTTGCCGGGGTCTTGTTCTCGATTTGCTCCATGAGCAATTGAACGCCCTTGCGGCCAATCTCGTAGCCCGGGGGCGCTACCGTAGTGAGCGGGACCGATCCGCTCCAAGCGAGCGGGTTGCCATCGCAGCCTGCTACGCGTACCTGCCCGGGGACAGAGATGCCCTTGTCGACCAGTGCCGAGATAACGCCCGAGGCCAACACGTCGGTCAGGCCGACGACAAAATCGGGGCGTTCGTCGGCGGGGCGCGCGGCGATTTGGGCGCCGATGCCGTAGCCGTCGGCGGCGGTATTCCATTCGCCGGCGTCGATGACTTCGATCTTGATATCGGGGTGTAGGGCGAGTGCCTTATGAATGCCAAGGACGCGCAGGGTGAGTTGCATAAATGCTGCTCGGCCGACGACGACAATATGGTGCGCGCCGCGGGCGATGGCGAGTTCGGCAATGATGCGACCCTGGGCCTCGTTGTCGGCCGCTACGTAGTAGCCGGGCTCGGAGCAATGGATGTCCAGATGGACGATCGGCACGGGCATCTTGGTCATGGCGGGGTGCCAGTCGGGGGATGCCATGGGCTGAACCATGACGCCGGACATCTGGGTGCCCATAAAGTAGCGCAGGTAATGGTCCTCGAGAATATCGTCGTTATCGGCGTTGGCGATGAGCAGGTCGTAGCCGTGCTTGCGGGCCTCGTTGTGGGCGCCGCTGGCGATTTGGAGTGAAAAGCCGTGGTCGAGACGGGGGAGCACCAGGCCAAAGGACTTGGTGGCGCCGCCCGCGAGCTGACGAGCGCTTTGGTTGGGCAGGTAGCCCAGTCGATTGATGGTTTCGTTAATGAGCTTGAGGGTCTCGGGACGCAACTTTTCGGGATGGTTGAGCGCGTTGGAAACCGTGCCCAACGAAACCCCGGCTTCGCGCGCGACGTCGCTGATTTTAACCTTTGCCATAGCGGCCCCTTTGATGCGTTTCAAGTACAAGCCAGATTGTAGCATCCTAAACCTACCAAAAAGGGACAGGTTTATTTTGGCAGGTTTATCTGGGGAAACGCCGTTGCCAGCGCGACTGCCACGAAGGTGCCTGTCCCCATTGTGGTGGTTTGGACCGGCTGGACGTGTGTGCATCGGGTGGTATCTAAGTTGAGATACCACTTCTGGTATATCAGCTTGCGTTTGCGTGAGTACAATACTCGAACGTTATGCGTCTCAGCGCCCCCTGTGCGTGGACGTTTTGCAGTCAAGCGGACGAAGGGATTTATCCTATGTGCGGAATTGTCGGCTACACCGGCTCTGATATTGCAAAGAACATCCTGGTCACAGGCCTCAAGCGTATGGAGTATCGCGGCTATGACTCCTCGGGCGTCGCGCTCGAGGTGGGCGAGGGCGCCGCGGCGCACCTCGACGTCATCCGCCGCGTGGGCAAGGTCGCGGGCCTGGAGAGCGAGCTTTCCAACATCGACAGCGACGCTACCTGCGGTATCGGCCACACTCGTTGGGCCACCCACGGCAAGCCCTCCGTCGTTAACGCTCACCCCCACACCAGCTGCGACGGTCGTATCGCCATCGTCCACAACGGCATCATCGAGAACTTCGCCGAGCTGCGCGAAGAGCTGGAGGGCCGCGGCCACCACTTTAAGAGCGAGACCGATACCGAGGTCTTCGCGCATCTGATCGAAGAGGCTTATGCCGAGACGCACGACCTGATGGCCTCCGTGCGCGAGGCTTGCACCCACGTGGTCGGTGCCTATGGTCTGGCCGCCGTGTGCGCTGACGAGCCCGGCGTGATCGCCGTGGCCCGCAAGGATTCCCCGATCGTGGTCGGCGCGGGCGAGACCGGCGCCTATGTCGCCTCCGATGTCATCGCGCTCATCGACGCCACCCGCGATGTCGTGGTGCTCGAGGACGGTCAGTTTGCCAAGCTCACGCCCGCAGGCGTCGAGTACACCGACGAGGCCGGCAACGTTATCGAACCCAAGGTCACTCACATCGACTGGGACCTGGACATGGCAGAAAAGGGCGGTTATCCCGACTTTATGCTCAAGGAAATCCACGAGCAGCCGCGCGTCGTGCGCGACACGCTGGTCGGTCGTATGACGCCGGCCGGCGAGCTCGACATCGACGAGCTGGGCCTTTCGCTCGAGGAACTCAACGACATCGACCGCGTCTACGTGATCGCTTGCGGAACCAGCTATCACGCTGGCCTCATTGCTAAGAATCTCATCGAGGGCTGGGCTCGCATCCCCACCGAGGTTGAGGCGGCCAGCGAGTTCCGCTATCGCAACCCCATCATCACGCCGACGACGCTCGTCGTGGCCGTGTCCCAGTCGGGCGAGACGGCCGACACTCTCGCCGCCATCCGCGACGCGCGCATCAAGGGCGCCAAGGTCTTCGGCATCACCAACGTGGTGGGCAGCCCCGTGGCGCGTGAGAGCGACGGCGTCATCTACACCAAGGCCAACAAGGAGATCGCGGTCGCCTCGACCAAGAGCTTCATCGGCCAGGTTGTGAGCCTGACGCTGCTGGCCCTGCTGCTGGCGCAGGTCAAGTACCGCCTGACCACCAAACAGGCACGCATGCTGTTCCGCGAGCTTTCCGATACTGCCGAGCAGATCCAGTGGATTTTGGACACGCAGACCGATGCCGTGCATGAGGCTGCCCTGCTGTGCAAGGACGCGCAGTCGGCGCTGTTCGTGGGCCGCGGCATGGGTGCCGCTATTTCCTACGAGGGCGCGCTCAAGCTCAAGGAAGTCAGCTACCTGCACGCCGAGGCATATGCCGCCGGTGAGATGAAGCATGGCCCCATTGCCCTGATCGACCCGGGCTTCCCTGTCATCGCTGTGGCCACCAAGAGTGCCACCTACGACAAGACCGTGTCGAACCTTATGGAGTGCAAGGCGCGCGGCGCCAAGGTCATCGTTGTTGCCACCGAGGGCGACGAGGAGATCAACAAGATCGCCGACTGCATCATTCGCGTGCCGGCAGTCCGCGACGTGTTCAGCCCCATCACGGCGAGTGTCCCGCTGCAGCTGCTCGCCCGCGAGGTCGCCATCCTGCGCGGTTGCGACGTTGACCAGCCCCGAAACCTCGCCAAGAGCGTCACGGTAGAGTAATTGGTTCCGCCGTTCTAGCGACTAAGGCCCGGCTCCGCATCAAGACGGAGCCGGGCCTTGTTTCATTTGCCCGGATAAAACCTGCCAAAATAAACCTGTCCCTTTTTGGCAGGTTAGCGGAGCTTGCTGGTCTCGAAGTACTCGGGGAACTGGTCCAGAACCTCGGTCTGGTTGCGGAACATCATATGCAGGTGCTTGCTGACCAAAAAGCTCGCTTCGATGGGGTCGCGACCGGCGATAGCGCGGCGAATCTGCTTGTGCTCGTTCACGATGTCCTGATTGTCGAGAACTTGCGTGGCAGCGCGCAGCCAGCGGAAGCGCTCTAGGTCGGCATTGGTCTCTTCGAGCCACGACCACACGGTGCTGCGACATGCGATGCTAAAGATCATGTGGTGCATGAGGTTATCGCTCAAAAAGAAGCCGATGCGATCCTCATCGGCCATGGCCTTTTCCTGCAGCGCGATGGCTCGGTCGAGCTGCTCGATGCCGGCCGACGTGGCGCGCGCACAGCACTCCACAATCACCTGCTTTTCCAGATGCTCGCGGATGTAACAGGCACTCTCGGCAAGGGTGAGGTTGATGGGTGAGACGTAGGTGCCGCTCTGGGGCACGGTGCGCACCAGGCCTTCCTGCGCCAAGCGAACCAAAGCCTCGCGCACGGGCGTGCGCCCCATATCCAGGTCGTCGCAAAGTTGCTTGACGCCCAGCTTTTCGCCCGGCTTGTAGTCCAGGTAGACGATTTTGCGTCGAATGGTGTGGTAGGACTGGTCCTGTAGGCTCGTTTCCTGCTCGCCGACGTGCATCGATTCTTCCATAGCGCCTCGCAACTGTTCTATCAAACTCATATGTCAGTTGTTAATTATGCCGCGAATCAGCTCTCCGCGGTGGGTAATTCGGCTGTTGCCTGAGAACTATTGCGGCATCTTAGTCTGTGTTTGCGCAAGGCTGCGCTCAATGTTGCCGTATCATAAGCCGTCGCAAACGTGAAATAGAAAGAAGGAATCCCATATGCAACTGGCAAATATCGTACGCGAGCGCTGGAAAGGCGTCTTGTTCTGCCTGATCATCGCTATCCCCGCGACGTTGCTCGGCAAACAGATTGAGGTGGTCGGCGGGCCGGTATTTGCCATCCTTTTTGGCATGGTCCTGGCGCTCGTCTTTTCCAAGAATCGTCGCGAACCGCTCGCCGCCGGCGTTACCTATACGTCCAAAAAAGTCTTGCAGTACGCGGTTATCCTGCTTGGCTTTGGCATGAACCTCTCCCAGATTCTGTCCAAGGGCGCCCAGTCGCTGCCGATTATCGTGGCGACAATCTCGACCTCGCTCGTCATCGCCTTTGTGCTCTGCCGCGTTATGAACGTGCCGGGCAAGATCGCGACGCTTGTGGGTGTGGGTTCGTCGATTTGCGGCGGTTCTGCCATCGCCGCGACCGCACCCGTCATCGATGCCGACGATCGCGAGATTGCCCAGGCTATTTCGGTCATCTTCCTGTTTAACGTTATCGCGGCGCTCGTGTTTCCGACGCTCGGCGGCATGCTCGGGCTGACCAATGAGGGCTTTGGCCTGTTTGCCGGTACCGCCATCAACGACACCTCGTCGGTAACGGCTGCGGCGAGCGCCTGGGACAGCATGCATCCCGGCGCAAATGTGCTCGAAAGCGCCACGGTGGTCAAGCTCACCAGGACGCTGGCTATCATTCCCATCACGTTGGTCCTCGCATGCTGGCAGATGCATCTGGCACGCAAGGCCGGCGGCGACGCCAAAAGCACGTTCTCGCTTAAACGCGCGTTTCCCATGTTTGTGCTGTTCTTTGTGCTGGCGAGCGTGATCACCACGGTGTTTCAGCTTCCCGTGTCCATCACGGCGCCCATCAAGGAGCTGTCGAAATTCTTTATTGTGATGGCCATGGCGGCTATTGGTTTTAATACCGATATCGTTGAGCTGGTCAAAAAGGGCGGCAAGCCCATCGCGCTGGGCTTTTGCTGCTGGATTGGCATTGCGTGCATGAGTTTGGGAATGCAACACGTACTGGGAATCTGGTAGAGAAGTAGCTTGTTTGCGTGCTGCGTGCTGGTGAGCGCATCCTCGCGGTGGAGCGATAGGAGCTCTTGCGGGTATGGCTTGTCCGCAGGTTTATAAGTCCCGAAGAGCTCTTATCGCCCCGCCAGGATGGCGATGCGGGGCAACACCTATACTTGCAGGACGGCGCTTTCTGCCCTATAGTGTTTGGTGAGCAATATCGTTCAATTTTGAAACACTCGGTCGTGCGACCGCCGGCGGTTGCACGTCGCTGCAGACAGGGGCAAATCATGGATAGCGATGCCAAGCTGAACATCTTGACCGATGCCCTAGCTGCTGCCGGGGCATCGGCATTGGCAATCGATGCGCGTGGGGACGTCGCGATCTCGACCATGAATGACGCGGCGCTTGAGCGGGATGTGGCGGCTTTTGTTGCCGAACGCCTCGACCGTATAGGAGACGGCGCGCGTCTTGTTATGGGGCGTGCGGGTACGCGCCTGAGCCTGACCGTTCGCCCTACCGACAAAGAGGGCGGGGGCCTTTGGGCCGTCGTGGTCCGCGAGGTGCGCGGCGCCGCGGCGCATTCGGGCATCGAGTGGCTCAACGCCGACGAGGTTGAGGCCCGCTACGAATCGAGCGCGTACGGCATCGTTGAGGGGGCGGCCTCGGTGGCTGCGCCGGTTGCCGAGAGCTACGCGCGCGGTGTGCCCCTTATGCTCGAGGGCGAGCTGGGAGCGGGTCAGGTCGAGATCGCCAAGCGCCTCTATCTGGACGGTCCTTTTGCCGATCAGCCCTTTGTTTCCATCGCGCTCGATGAACTCACCGATCGCGGTTGGCGCCATGTGCTCAAAAGCGCCGAATCGCCGTTGTTCCAAACGGGGCTGACCCTTTGCATTGAGGGCTGGAACGCGGTTGGCCCCCAGCGCCTCCGCGAGCTGGTCTCCACGATGACCGACACCGCGTTGGCGACGCGCTGCCATGTGGTGCTGACAGCGAATGACATGCCGGGCGGCAGCGAAAGTGATCAAGCCGCCTTTGTGACCGAGCGCTTCGCCTGTGCGGTGAGCGTGGCGCCGGCAATCGCCGAGCAGGGAGCCGCGTCGACGAAGGTTGCGCGCTATTTGGAATATCTCGCTGACGCATTTGGGACGGCAGCGCCCACGCTGTCTTCCGCGGCGACGAAGACGCTCGATGCTTACCGCTGGCCGCGCAATTATCTGCAGCTCCGCGAGGTCTCGGAACGACTGTATATATTGGTGGGGGCGGGCGCGGTGGACCGCGCTGTGGCGGAGGAAGTGCTCGCCCAAGAGGACGTGATTAAGACCGCAGCCTTTGGCGCCCCGACGCTCGAAAGCGACCTGTATATCCTGCGACCGCTGGCCGATACCGAGCGAGATATCGCGCATCTGGTTGTAGATCATCTCCACGGCAACCGAACCCGTGCGGCGGAGGTACTGGGCATAAGCCGTACAACGCTGTGGCGCTTGCTGAAGGACGATGACCGTTGAGCGAGGCGCCCGTGACCGCGCGCGACGCGTGTGCTACAGTCCAAAGCGTTATTGTTTCGATTTGGTTACGGCGTGCGAGGGCATATGGCTGAGACTTCAAAACCGAGCCGCAGAAGGCGGAGTGCCGCGCCGGTCAACCGACGCACGACATCGGTGACGTGGGGCAAACACGCCTCGGGGTTTGATGGCTCGTTCAAGCGCACTAAATACGGCTATCCTTCGGCAAGCGCCCGCTTGGCAATGCAGGCAGAGTCCTCGCTGTGGGGCCGCAAACGCGTGGTGGGCTCAAAGCTCAAGCACGACGGAACGCTCGGTTACATCAGCCGCGGGGCGGCTCGCCGCAGTGGACTCAATCCGGCTGGTTGGCATCGTTATGTTCCGATCGTGGCCGTCGTTGCAGTGATCGTCATCGCACTCGCTGCGCTTGGCTACGCCGGCGGTGGCGCCAACTTGGACGCAGTGTTTAAATCGCCCGAGCTCGCGCATGCAGGCACAGAAGTTATCGAGGGCGCTCAGACCCAGACAGGCGTCGCGCCCCAGCGTGGTATCGTTGCGGCGGCCTCCACCATCGCAGATGCTCAAAAGGACGAAGGCGAGCAAGGTAACGACGCCGAAACGACCCAGACGAACGAAACGACGACAACGGCGACGTCAATATAAGTTACGAGTGGGGTAGCTAATTTGGGACGGGGCTTTTTTAGCTGCCCAAGACAGTGGCTCATTCGATGTCAGTCGCCAAAAGCGAGCGAGCCGCATTTGCGCCAAGGTGACGTGAAATGAGAGGGCGCTGACCTTCTGGTCGCGCCCTCGAAATTGAACGTCAGATTGGCGTGAATGCGGCCCGCGCAGCGTCAACGAGCCCGCCGTTCGGTAGAACGGCGGAACTAATTACCTTACGTAGACGACGTTGTCGCGGCGCGGTTTTGCCTCGGGTGGCGTGTCCTCGGCGTAGCCAAGAATGCAGTTACCGACACCGCGCAGGTTGCCGTCGGCGGGCAGGCCCCAGCTGGCCAGCAGCTCCAGGCCCTCGGGCGAGTCAAAGACCTCATGCGCGCGGTGAATCCAGCACGAATCGACACCCAGTGCATAGGCGGCGTTGAGCAAGTTGCCCATGGCGAGCGAGCCGTCTTCCAGATGTGTGGGCACGCTGCGGTCAACCAGCACCACCACAACGGTCTTGGCGCCATAGAAGGGGTCGCTGTTGCTGTCCATGACCTGGGCGTTGAGCTGTGAGAGACGCTCGACGGTCGCGGGGTCGGTGACGGCGACAAACGTCACCGGCTGGCGGCCCATGCCGCTCGGTGCATATTGGCCGGCTTCGATAATCCGTGCAAGCTTTTCGGCCTCGACGGGACGATTGCTGTATTTGCGGCAGCTGCGGCGGTGAATGAGTGCTTCGATAGTCTCCATGGTGTCTCCTTGCGGTGGCGTTGCAGATGCCCCGTTCATACCCGTCGGGCTTAAACGATAGACGGTCAATTGCCCGGCCAAAAGGATAGATTCCAATTGGGAAAGTAGGTTTGCATAAAAGTACCTTCAGAATGTGACAAACAAATGGGATGGTTAAACGTTTTATCCCGTCTACCCTGCGCTTTTTTACCACTTGCCTAAATGACGAACGCATAACCTTTGATAAAGGTTTTACTAAAGGAGTACCAACGTTTATCAATGCGCCGTGGTGGCGCCGGGCCAGGAGGTAACATCATGTTCCAGGCTGGAGATGTCGTCGAGACCGATTTCGAAGGATTTCTGAAGCTGCTGCGTTCCAAGACGCGCGCTTTCGTGTCGATCAACGATCACGAGTACTACATCACGCACACCGATGGCTATTGGCGTGTTCAGGATTGCGAGGCCCTCAACGACAAGGGCCACTTTACTGACTGCTCCGAGCTGGTCAACACGGTCTGCGAGGTCGTCGAGCTGCCGTGGATTGCCGGCAAGAGCCTGCATGACAGCTTCTCGGGTGCTACGGTCTATGAGGCCGTCGCTGCTTAACAGCCAACACTCGATATTCTCTCGCAACCGCCGGCGCCGCCCCCGCGCCGGCGGTCTTTTTTGTCGATATGCTTATGTAGAGCCGACCATAAACAACGAGCTTGTTGACGATAGTCAAAACTCGGACTAATGTAGAGATATTAATTGGTCAAAACTCGGACTATCGAATGGTGGGAGAGATGAATAGTGCAGTTAGCCCGGTCGATTTCGACCGGATGCTCAACGGGCTTGACCGTATCTATTCGGAGTTCGCGCGCGCCTGCGGTCTTTCGGACTGCGCCTACTGGATGCTCGTCGACACGAGTGCGGCGGGCGGAAGCGTTGCCGTGAGTCGGCTGACGAGTGAATGGTTCTACAGCAAACAGACCATCAATTCGGCGATCAAGACGCTTAGGGCGCGAGGGCTTGCGACGTTGGAGTTTGCCGAGGGCAGTCGTAAGAACAAGGTTGTGCGACTGACCGAAGAAGGCGTGCAGTTTGCCAAGCGCTACGCGTTGCCGGCGCAAAAAGCCGAGCAACAGGCATTCGAGGCGCTCGAGCCGTGGGAACAGCGCGAGATCATGCGCTTGGTCGGTAAGTTCTCCCATGTTCTTAACGAAGAGTGCGAGGCATTTAAACGGCAAGTGGCCGCCGAGAACGAGGCTGACGATAAGGGCGAGGGGGACACATGCGACTCTTAATGAGGTTTATGAGGCCGTACCGCGGTCTGATTGCGGTGACGCTGTTTGCGGTGCTGATAGATAACGTCGGTACGCTGTTGGTTCCCACGATGCTGGCGAACATGGTCAACACCGGTATTACCACGGGCGACATCGACTATATTTTACGCAACGGCCTGTACATGCTTATCGCGACCGGCATGGCCAGCGGCGGCACGGTGTTGGGCTGCTATCTTTCGGCGCGCCTGGCCGCCAACGTGGCCTGCGATATCCGCAATGCCGTGTACGACAAGTCGCTCGAGCTGTCCGCCAGCGACTTTGAGCGCTTTGGCACGGGTTCGATGATCACGCGCTCACTCAACGACATCAACGTGATTCAGCAAGCTGTCCTTCAGACGATTCAGTTGGTGCTGCCGGTGCCGTTCTTGGCCGTGGCAGGCATCATTTTTGCTTGGTTCATCGATCCCGCCATGGGCACGCTGCTTGGTGTGGTCGTTGCGATCGTGCTGGTGGCGGCGGTCTTTACGGTGGCTAACGCCGCGCCGATCTTTATGCGCCTGCAGAGCTTTATCGACCGCATGAACGTGGTGCTGCGCGAGAACATCGTGGGCGTGCGCGTCATCCGCGCATTTAACAAGGAGCGCCACGAGGAGCAGCGCCTGGACGAGGTGTTTAGCGATTACGCGGCCAACGCCATCAAGGTCAACCACCTGTTTGTGGGTCTCGACAGTTCCAGCTTCTTTTTGATGAATATCGCCGAGGTGGCGGTGCTGTGGGTGGGCGGCAACCGCGCGGGCGTCCACGCCATGCAAATCGGCAGCATCTCGGCCGTGTTGGAATACGCGATCTTGATCCTGTTCTTTGTGATGATGGCGCAGATGGTGATTCTGACGCTTCCGCGCGCTGCGGCGTGCCTCAACCGCGCGCAACAGGTGCTCGAAATCGAGCCGAGCATCGTGGACGGCAAGGCAACGCTGGGCGACGGGGCGCCTGAGTCCGCAGATGGTGCCGACGCGGTTGCCGTGTTCGACCATATGTCGTTCCGTTTTGACGATGCCGACGAGGATACCCTGTGCGACCTGAGCTTTGCCTGTCGCCGTGGCCAGACCACGGCGATTGTAGGCTCAACGGGCTCGGGCAAGTCAACGGTGGCCAAGCTCTTGTTGCGTTTCCACGATGCCACGAAGGGCGCCATTCGCCTGAACGGCGTTGACCTGCGCGACCTTTCGCAAGGTGAGATTCGCGGGCATATCGCTTACGTGCCGCAGAAGGCGTGGCTGTTCTCGGGTACGGTGGCGAGCAACCTGCGCTTTGGCAACGAGGGCGCGACCGAGGCTGACATGCTCCATGCGCTGGAGGTTGCCCAGAGCACCTTTGTGCTCGATCAGCCCCAGGGGCTCGATACTCCGGTATCCCAGGGCGGCACGAACTTCTCGGGCGGTCAGCGCCAGCGCCTGGCGATCGCCCGCGCACTCATGAAGCATGCCGATCTATATATCTTCGATGACAGTTTTTCGGCCCTGGACTTTAAGACCGATGCCGCCCTGCGCCATGCGCTGCAGGACGAGACGCGCGATGCCGCGGTGCTCATCATCGCGCAACGTATCTCGACTATTTTGCATGCCGATCAGATCGTGGTGCTCAAAGACGGCGAGATCGTGGGCCTAGGCACGCACGACGAGCTCATGGAAACCTGCGAGGTGTACCGCGCTATCGCGGAATCGCAGATGAAGGGAGGTGAGTAGCATGACCGAGGAGCTCAAGAAGCAGGGCGGCGTTGATGACGCCGCTGCCGCGGTACTGGTCGAGGAAACGGCTGCCGTGGCATCCGAGCTGGATGACGCCGCCAAGGCTGCAGCCGAGCGCGAGGCTCGCCGCCAAGCGCTCTACGAGGAAAACGAGCGCGCCGAGGACGAGCGCGCCCGCGCTGAGGCAGAGCGCATGCGCGATGTGGACGACGAGGACGAGGACGAGAAACCCCGCGACACCTGGGCGACGGTGCGCCGCCTGTGGAGCGAGGCTGCCGGCGACCATTGGCGCTTCTATATCGTGTTCGCGAGCATTGTGTTCTATGCCATCTTTAACACCGCCGCGCCGGCATATAGCGCCCGCGTGATCGATGAGCTGTGGGGCCACATTCAGGTGGCGTTTGCCAACGATACCACCTTCAACATCACCTGGGAGAACTGCGGCAGGACCATCTTCATCTACTTTATGATTTGGACGGCCGCTGCCTCGTTCTACGCGCTCCAGAGCTTTTTGATGTCGAGCGTCGCTGAGCGTCTCAATCTGCGCCTGCGCAACCGCATCGCGCAAAAGCTCAACCGTCTGCCGCTTGCCTTCTTTGACGCGCATCGTCCCGGTGAGGTCGTCAGCCGTGCGACCAACGACTTGGACAAGATGTCCGAGAGCATGCAGCGCGGCTTGCTGCAGCTTCTGGTGTCGATCGGTACCGTGGTGGGCGCTGTGATCGTGATGTTCGTGTTTAGCGTGCCGCTCACGCTCGTCTTTTTGTTCTTTATGACGCTGTCGCTGCTGGTGACGAAGGTCGTTTCGCGCCGCACGCACGATGTGACGGGCGAGCGCCAGGAGTGGGTGTCCAAGATTACGAGCGCGGTCGAGGAAGGCTATTCGGGCCGTTTGGTGATTCGCGCATTCAACCGCGAGCACCAGAGCTCTGCCGAGGTGCACCAGGCCTCGGGCGAGCTGGCGCGCGTGAGCACCAAGGCCGACTTTATGATCAATGCCGTCGGCCCCGCGGTGCGCTTTATCGGCCGTTTGGCGCAGATCGTTATTGCGCTTGTGGGCTGCAGCATGCTGGTTGCCGGTCACATGACCGTCGGCGTGTTCCAGGCGTTCTTCCAGTTTATTTACGAGGCGTCCGAACCCATGACGCAGCTGTCGTTTACCTTTAACTCGCTGCAGAGCGCGCTGGCGAGTGCGGAGCGCGTGTTCGACCTGCTCGATGAGCCCGAGATGGAGGCCGATCCGCTGCCGGACGAGGCCGCCAAGCTGCCGGGTCGCGTTGAGGGTCGCGTCTCCTTTGAGCACGTGCGCTTTGGTTATTCGCCCGACAAGCCGCTTATGCGCGACGTGTCGTTTACCGCCGAGCCGGGCCAAAAGATCGCGGTGGTGGGAACCACGGGCGCAGGCAAGACGACGCTCATCAACCTGCTCATGCGCTTCTACGAGATTGACGGCGGGCGTATTACGCTCGACGGCGTGGATACGAGCCGCATGGACCGCGGCGAGCTACGGCAGCAGTTTGGCATGGTGCTGCAGGACGCCTGGCTGTTCGATGGCACGATTGCCGAAAACATCGCCTACGGCTGCCCCGAGGCAACGCGCGACGAAATTGTGGCCGCCGCTCGTGCCGCGCAGGTCGACTTCTTTGTGCGCACTATGCCGCAGGGCTACGACACGCGCGTGGCCAACGATGCCGAGAGCATTAGCCAGGGCCAGCGTCAGCTGCTGACCATCGCACGCGTGCTGCTCAACAACCCGGCGATTCTCATCCTGGACGAGGCGACCTCAAGCGTGGACACGCGTACCGAGCTTGCCATCGGCCGTGCCATGGACGCGCTTATGCGCGGGCGCACGAGCTTTGTGATCGCGCATCGCCTGTCGACGATCGTGGACGCCGACCTGATCTTGGTCATGGACCACGGCAACATTATCGAGCAGGGCACGCATAAGGAGCTGCTCGCAGCCGAGGGCGCTTATGCCGACCTCTATCTGAGTCAGTTCGCATAATGTGACAAAGGGACAGTCCCGCATGTCACATCAAAAAGAAAGGCGCGCCGGGGATGGATTCCCTGGCGCGCCTTCTTGCGTTGATGCCGATGTCGTTTTGTGCCGCTTGCGTTCCTAGCGCTCGTCCACGAGCTTGGCGATGAGGGCCTTGAGCTCGGCCACCTCTCGCTCGAGTTCCTTGACGCGGCGGGCGTTCTCGGTGATGCCTTGGCGGTTGAGGGCACTCTGCTCGGCGGCGTCATCGGGCATGTACTCGCGATGCTGCTTGGCGTCGAAACTCTCCTCGAACACGCGGCAGCCGTTGCGCTTGATGATGCGTCCCGGCACGCCCACGACGGTGCAGTTGTCGGGCACGTCTTTGACGACGACCGAGTTGCCGCCGATTTTGACGTTGTTGCCGATGCGGATGTTGCCGAGCACCTTGGCGCCCGTGCCCACGGTGACGTTGTTGCCCAGGGTGGGGTGGCGTTTGCCGGTCTCGTTGCCGGTGCCGCCGAGCGTGACGCCCTGGTAGAGCACGCAGTTGTCGCCCACAATGGTGGTCTCGCCGATGACGACGCCCATGGCATGGTCGATAAAGAAATGCTTGCCGATCTGTGCCGCGGGATGAATCTCGACGCCGGTGATGTGGCGGGTGATTTGCGAGAGCACGCGGGCGAGCGAGCGATGACCGTGCTCCCAGAGCCAGTGCTCGGGCACGTGGTTCCACTTGGCGTGCAGGCCAGGATAGGAAAGGAAGATGACCAGACCGTTTTGCGCGGCGGGGTCCTGCGCTTGGACGGTTTTGATGTCCTCGCGAATGGTATTGATAAAGCTCACCGGCCGCCCTCCCTTAGCGCCATGGCAATGCGATTCAATAAAGTATAGCGATTCGCTAGGGATTAGGAAGAACAATCTTGGCAGCTTTGCACGACAGGTGTCAGTTATGCAAACTTGCTGGTAATGGAGTCATGCTTTTGTGGGGTTGCGCACGAGGGGGCGCTGCAACCGTATACTGGTCAACTTGGACGTATCCGCGCCCGCAACTGAGAGGTTTTACTTCATGGGTTTCATTAATTTTATCGCCGAGCTGCTCAAAGACCCGCGCACCGCGATTGCCAGCTGGATCGCCGCCGGCCCGCTTATGGCCTACGGCTGCGTGTTCCTGATCATCTTTATTGAGACGGGCGTGGTGTTCTTCCCATTCCTTCCCGGCGATTCACTGCTGTTCGCCTCGGGCTTCTTTGCCCACAACGGCGGCTTTAACATCGTGGCGCTTCTGGCCACTGCATGGGCCGCAGCCATCCTGGGCGACCAGTGCAACTTTATGATCGGCCACTTCTTTGGCAAAAAGATCATCGCCTCGGGCAAGGTAAAGGCCATGACGCCCGAGCGCATTAAAAAGTCCGAGGACTTCTTGGACAAGTGGGGTCACCTGGCCATCTTCCTGGGTCGCTTCTTCCCGTTTATTCGCACCTTTGTGCCCTTTATCGCTGGCATGGGCGGCATGCACTGGCGCAATTTTGTCATCTTTAACGTGCTGGGCGGCATTACCTGGTCGACGCTCTTTACACTGCTGGGCTACTTCTTTGGAGGCATCCCCTTTGTGCAGGAGCACTTTGAGCTGCTAATCGTTGGCATCGTTGCCGTGTCGATCATCCCGACCGTGGTCGGTCTGGTTAAGGCTAAGCTGGGCAAAAAGAACGCGTAGCTCGAGCCAGCGCGCAAACCGTGCAGTTGAGGCCCGTCACCGTTTACGGTGGCGGGCCTCTTCAGCTTCGGTCAAATGAAAATACTTTAGTTAGTTAAAGAAAAGCGTTTTATCAGACGCGTACGGGGAGTACAATCTCGTGCATGCGAATCGACGTGCCATCGGCTTTGATGCTGCTCGCGTGTCCCGTCCGGCTCTACGCTCCGGGCGTGCGACGTTGCGACGCGGTCGGCCTCGGTCCTTGCGTGCGGGTTCGCGAGTATGCAACTGTGTATGTAAGGAGCGACATATGACTGTCGAGAAAAAGGATATCGATTGGGGTAGCCTCGGCTTTGGCTACATGAAGACCGATTACAGCTACGAGGCCCATTGGAAGGACGGCGAGTGGGACGAGGGTGGCCTGACCACCGACCACACCCTGCATGTCTCCGAGTGCGGCGGCATCTTCCATTACTGTCAGGAGGTCTTTGAGGGTCTGAAGGCCTACACCGCCGAGGACGGCAGCATCGTCTGCTTCCGTCCCGACATGAACGCCGAGCGCATGTATAACTCTGCCCAGCGCCTCGAGATGCCCCCGTTCCCCAAGGATAAGTTCGTTGAGGCCGTCAAGCAGGTCGTCTCTGCCAACGCCGCCTGGGTTCCGCCCTTCGGTTCCGGTGCGACCCTGTACGTGCGTCCGTTTATGATCGGCTCCGGTGACGTGATCGGCGTGGCTCCCGCTCCTGAGTACACGTTCCGCATTCTCGTGACCCCGGTCGGTCCGTACTTTAAGGGTGGCCTCAAGCCCGTCAAGCTGCGCGTTTCCGAGTATGACCGTGCGGCACCTCACGGCACCGGCAACATCAAGGCCGGCCTGAACTACGCCATGTCCCTCAAGCCCACGATGGAGGCCCATCGCGAGGGCTATGCCGAGAACCTGTATCTCGACTCCGAGTCCCGCACCTATGTCGAGGAGACCGGTGGCGCCAACGTCCTGTTCGTGAAGGAGGACGGCACGCTCGTCGTTCCGCAGTCGCACACCGACTCCATCCTGCCCTCTATCACCCGTCGTTCGCTCGTTCAGGTCGCTCAGGACCTGGGCATGACCGTTGACCAGCGTCCCGTCGAGTGGGCCGAGGTCAAGGCCGGTACCTTTGTGGAGTGCGGCCTGTGCGGCACCGCTGCCGTCATCTCCCCGGTTGGCGAGATCGACAACAAGGTCTATGGCGCCGACGAGACCGTGACCTTCCCGGCTGGCTACACCGAGATCGGCCCCGTGATGAAGAAGCTCCGCGAGACTCTGACCGGCATCCAGTCTGGTGCTGTCGAGGACAAGCACAACTGGGTTTACACCGTCGCGTAAGCTGTCTTAGCTGTCCGGCCCGAGGGCGATCTTCCTTTCCGGCGCGACCTCGGACATGAAAGAACCTCCGCTGCGCACTTCGTGCGGCGGAGGTTCTTTCGTCCTGCGGAGTGCGCCGGAAAGGAAGGCCGCGCTTTTGTTTTGCTTCGCGCCATGTGGGGGTGGCGGCGACGTGCATTTTTGCGAGTATTCTGCAATCGAAGGCCCCTGCATACCGACCTCGGGCAAAAAATCGGGAGTTCTCGATGCTTTATACGGATGATGGGCGGGGTTATGGGCTGGCAGCGTTTGATTTGCAGGGATATTCGCGGTCTTTGGCATTTATCGTGGCGCCCGAAGCTCTTGGTTATGTTGAATACTCCTAAAAATGCACGGCGCTTAGAGGGGGACCTTCGCGAAAAAGGAAACCGCCCCGTCGAAGTATGCATTCGACGGGGCGGTTTATACATTTGGCCGATTAAGGATGCGCTGCCAAACTACTAGAACTTGACGGTCGGGGCCTGGCGGGCTGCTTCGGCGGCCTCGAAGCCCTGGCGCTCCTTAAACTGGAAGATGCCGGCAAAGATGACAGCCGGGAACGTCTGGATAGCGTTATTGTAGCTGAGCACGCAATCGTTGTAGCTCTGGCGTGCATAGCTAATCTTGTTCTCGGTATCCTCGAGCGATGCCTGCAGCTGCGTAAAGTTGGTGTTTGCCTTAAGATCGGGATAGGCCTCGGCTACGGCGAAGAGCTGACGCAGCGCACCGGTCAGCACGTTGTCGGCTTCCATCTTGGCTTCGGGCGTGGTGGCCTTGACGGCGGTGTTACGCGCGCTGATCACGGCGGAGAGCGTCTCCTGCTCGTGCTTGGCGTAGCCCTTGACGGTCTCGACCAGGTTGGGGATCAGGTCGTTGCGGCGCTGCAGCTGCGTATCGATGTTCTGCCAGGCGTTATCGATGCGGTTACGCTTGGTGACCATGTTGTTGTAGATGCCGGCGATGGCGCAGACAATCACAATGACAACAACGATGCCGATGATGACGGTAATCATGATGTCTCCGTTTCGAATGGCCGCGGCGGCATGCGCCAGCTGCCGTTGGTATAACGCTACTAGTATACCCGCAACGTTTTGCCGTGCCGAACTTTCCGGCAAGCGTTATGTTTTCGGCGGGGTCGGCACCGGGGCAAAGCGCGCGAGGTACAGGTGTAAGATATGCGACAGATTGACGAGTGTTGTCTTTGCCCTGAGGATGGCGATACCAGTGGACCTTCGCATTAAGAAAACCTACCGCGCCCTGTTCGATGCCTTCACCGAGCTTCTCGAGGAGCATCGTTTTGAGGACCTGACGGTTGCCATGCTTTGCGACCGTGCCATGATTCGCCGCACGACGTTCTACAAGCACTTTCGCGACAAGAACGATTACTTTGCCTTTTATATCGATGAACTCATGTCGGGCTTGCCGCAAAAACAGCCCGATGAGGCCGGCGCAGTGTCTGCCGAGGACGTGCGCGCGCTTCGGCACGCGATTTTGGACGATGCCATGGATTTAATTCTGGCGCACGAGCAGCTCATGGATAACATTTTGGCAAGCAGCATGTCGGGCATGTTGACCAACGTTATTTGCGACCGTATTGCCCGCTCCATCCGCGAGCGTGTGATGAACGTGCTTGCCGAGGATGCCCTGGCCCCCGTGTCACTCGAGACGACGTCTGAGTTTGTCGCCGGCGGTATTATTCGACTTTTCACGATATGGTGGGAATCGGGCCACGATCTTGAGCGTCGACCTGAGATAGCCGACGTGGTCGATGCACTGTTTGAGCGGACCATGACACCGGTGAATCACTAAAGTGGCGGAGAGAGGGGGATTCGAACCCCCGGAACGCTCTCGCGCTCAACGGTTTTCAAGACCGCCGCATTCAACCGCTCTGCCATCTCTCCGTGAGTCGTAATGATAGCATCGTTTTGAATTTGCAACAGGGAAGGCGAACGATGACGATCACCGAAATCGATGAGAAGTTCATGCGCGAGGCGCTGGCGGAGGCGCGAGCCGCCGCGGCGGTGGGCGAGGTGCCCATCGGAGCCGTAGTGGTGCGCGCGGGTGAGATTGTCGCGCGGGCGCACAATCGGCGCGAGCTCGATCAGGATCCTTCGGCTCATGCCGAGTTTGCGGCCGTGCGCGCCGCTGCCCAGGCGCTTGGCCGCTGGCGCCTTTCCGATTGCACGGTCTATGTGACGCTTGAGCCCTGCTGCATGTGCGCGGGCCTTATGGTCAACGCGCGCGTGGGACGCTGCGTGTATGGCGCGAGCGACGCCAAGGCGGGCGCACTGGGTTCGCTGTATGACCTGAATGCCGATTCGCGCCTGAACCATCGGTTTAACGTGACGGCTGGGGTCCTGGCGGATGAATGCCGCGAGCTGCTGAGTAGCTATTTTGGCGGTCTACGCGGGGCGGGCGGCGCTGATTGCGGTTGTGGGGCCGATCTTGAAGCACACACCGCTCACGCCGCAGCGCTTGCAGGTGCCGGTGAGGATGCTGGCACGGCGGTTGACTTTGGTCCTGCGCGCCGCCGGCCCCGCCGTGTGCTGCTGGCGATCGACTCCTTTAAGGGCAGCGTGTCGAGTGCGCAGGCAGAGGCGGCGGTTGCCGAAGGCGTGCGCCACGTGTGGCCCGATGCCGAGCTGAGCGCTTTGCCGCTGGCAGACGGTGGCGAGGGAACGCTCGACGCCATTGCCGTGCGCGGGGGCGAGCTTTCGACCTGCGAGGTTGCGGGACCCTTGGGCGACCGCGTGCCTGCCCGGATGCTGGTGGACGGCGAGTACGAGTCGGCTGTAATTGAGATGGCCGAGGCGGCGGGTATTGGGTATTCACCCTGCACGGAATCGGCGGCGCTCGCGGCTTCGACCTATGGCGTGGGCGAGCTGATGCTCCGTGCGGTTCGCGCCGGGGCAAAGACTATCTATATTGGTCTGGGCGGCAGTGCCACCAACGACGGTGGCGCCGGCATGCTGCAGGCGCTGGGCGCGCGTGTGGTCGATGATCAGGGATGCGATGTCGCCCCCGGTCTTGCCGGCCTTGAGCAGGTGGCGAGCGTTGATTTGGCGCCAGCTCTGCAGGCTTTGGATGATGCTCGTATCGTTGTGCTTTCCGATGTCGAGAATCCGCTCGTGGGGCGTCGAGGCGCACTGGCGGTGTTTGGCGGGCAGAAGGGCCTGCCGGCGGATGATGTCGAGGTGCTGCGCAGATACGACGGCTGGATGGTCGGCTACGGTCGCCTGCTCGATGCGGCAATTTTCGAGGCACGAGCCCAGGGGTTGTTGCGCACACCCGAGAACACACGGACATTTGGCTCGGTGCTTGGCGTGCCCGGCGCGGGCGCTGCCGGTGGCTTGGGCGCGGCGTTGCTGGCGCTCGGCGCGGAGCTACGCTCGGGTGTGGAGACGGTGCTCGATCTCGTGGGGTTTGACGAGCGCGTGCACGATGTCGACCTGGTCATTACAGGCGAGGGCAATATGGATGAGCAATCCGCCGCCGGTAAGGCGCCGGTGGGCGTGGCTCGCCGCGCCAAGCGATATGGCAAACCGGTGGTCGCCGTCGTGGGTGGTCGCGCCGTCAATCTGGATGCGGTATGTGAGCAGGGTATTGACTTGGTTTTGCCGATTTGCCGCAAACCCATGAGCCTGGAACAGGCACTCGATCCGCAAGAAGCCACAACCAACCTCATCTGTGCCGGCGAAGCAGCCGCCCAATCCTACGACCTCGCTCGCCTCTAGAACTTATTTCCCCGGGAGCCCGGTTTGGCCGAGTAGTCAAAATAGCCCCGTCCCAAATTAGCTACTTTGTGGGTTGTGGGGGATAAAGATTGCCGGTCGATTTGTCCTACTGGGGTATGTCGATGGCGCGAGTGGTTCGATTTTGAGCCTGAGTGGCAACCCGAGGCGAAATTTCGGGTCACCCAAATTGCTACAATTTTAAGCATATAGCGATGTCCTGCCTTGCGTTTCTGCGCGGGGGGGGGCGTATATTTGCATCGATGGGGACGACGACACATATATAATGAGCCGCTGCTTGACGTCCTCATGGATTTGGGGAGGGCCTTCATGAATCGCGCGTGTGCGAGAGCTCGAGAAATGCTAAAGCCTTTTGGCAAGAAAACCAATACCGCAAAGCGTGTCCTGAGGATTTTGACCGTCCCGCTGGCGGCGTGTGCGCTCTTGTTTGGCGCGACGAGTGCGTCGGCCGACCAGACAGTTCTCTTTAGTAACCATACCGTGAAGACAGTGAATCCTAATCCTGTCGGCACCACGGTCAATCTGTTCGACTACTGGGTCGTCGATGGCGCCAATGATAAGTCCGTCAACATAAACAACAATAATGGCAATGACAACACCGGCATCAACAAAGGTCACCAGCTCAAGTTCAATGGTGGTGCCGGCACGGGCATTAACAAGTGGACGGGCAGAAGCGATACCAAGGGTTTTGGACGTCTTTCATTTGTGAAGAACACGCTGGTAAATGGTTATCCGGAGATTGATGGCACCTACGCCTCCAATAACACGCACGGTACGTACGAAGACGAGTCGCTCGATTATCTCTTTAACAGCGCCAGCCAAGCGAATGACAAACAGGACGGCAAGGCCGTTTACAACAACGTGCAAGGCCTTTTCCAGCTCAAAGGCGGCTATTACGTTTATGACTCGTATGGCAAGAGCGATGACTCGTCTGGCAAGAGCGGCAACTATGCTGTGTATAACCCAACGACGAATTCCTTTAACGTCTACAATTCTGCGGGCGTATATAAGAGCAAGGTATTAGATACAAATTTGGGTCAGTTCTTTCCCTTTGACTCGGCTGGCAAGGTTTTTAAAGAGGAGAACGGTCAGCTCTCTCCTATAGGAATAACGGACGATGAGAACGATAAGCTCAACCACCACTTTGGCATGTCCATGACCACGGAGTTTGTCCAGCCTAACGGTGGCAAGACCACCAAAAACGAGGATATGATCTTTGAGTTCTCGGGCGACGACGACGTTTGGGTGTACATCGATGGCGTACTCGTGGGCGATCTGGGTGGCATCCACGAGAAGGCGACGCTCGATATTAACTTCGCCACCGGTGCCGTGCATGTTGGTCATATTGACAATGCAAATGATAAAGAAAAGACAATCCAAGACACCACCATCAGGGCGATGTATGAAGCCGCCGGCGCAGATACCACCAACTTCTCCGGCAACACCTTCCTCGGTAGCACCAAGCACACGCTGAGCTTCTTCTATCTGGAGCGCGGCGCGGGCGCATCGAACATGTCGCTCAAGTTCAACCTTACCACCCTGCCGTCGTCCGAGGTCGCGAAGGTCGACCAAAACGGCGAGGCAGTCAATGGCGCAACTTTCAAGCTGTACCAGTCCGATGGACCAGATGCCGAGGGACACTGGAATAAGGGTGAGCTCGTCGCTCAGGGCACGACGGAAAACGGGGGTCAGCTGATACTTCGAAAGTTAAAGCCGAACGACTCCGAGCCGAGCGACTCCGTCCTCTCGTTTGACGAAGAGCACAACAAAAATCAATGCGACTACTTTGTACTCAAAGAAGAAGAACTGCCCGCGGGATATCGCTCGAGCCTGACCTCATCAACCACCGCAACTCCAGGCGAGCTGCATTTGCAGTACAAGCCAGCCGCGGCAACCGGCTCGGGTGGCGTGGTGGTTGCACCGCAGACAACGGTTGAAACAGCCGACGGCGATCAATGGACGGGCAGCCGCATGTGGCTGAATGGCGGCTATCTGGCCGCTAAGGAGACCATTTCACTCCCAGAAGAAACGAAAGATAACAATGGCAACGCCATTAGCTCGGGTACGACCTTCGCCGTCGTGCTCAAGCTCACCGGTGCGAGCGAGGACCACACAAGAGAAGACGCGTGGACGGCGGTCACGGGCAATCCGCTCGATGGCTACCAACTGTGCTCCGCGCATGGCATTGCCGGCGCGGTCGAGGCTGCCAATTCGGCAGATACGAGCGTCTTTGGCGTCAACACCAATGGTGACTATGAGGTAACGGTTGGGTCGCTGCCCGGCGATATCGAGAAGTATGCCGCCATGATGAAGGACAAGTCGAAGGCGGAATATACCGTGGCGGTGTATCACACCACGGCATCGTCTCTGGCGGAGGCAACCATCGACAACACCTCTATGGTCCAATATCGAACGATAAACAGGCAGTTCTCTACGGTGATCCACCTCACCAACGTTCAGAACCGCCTGTTTGTGCAGAAGGTCGACGACCTGGACAAGCCCGTGAACGGCGCGACGTTTGAGCTGTACGAGGCCAAATACGTTACCGGCGATAGTCCCAGCACGTATGCCATTAAATCGGGTGCCGAGCCGTATGACACCGTGCAGACGAAGGACGCGATCTATCCGTATGAGATTAAGGGTATGGCATGCTTCCCACTTGATTCGGCACACCACAAACCCCTTATCAAGGGTACGTACTACCTGCGTGAGTCTAAAAGTCCGGATGGTTATGAGATTAACAACACCATTACCAAGGTAATCGTGGACGATTCGGGCGTGTACGTGGATGCCGGCAAGGAAGGCGAAGACGACGGTGTGTGCAGCATGAGCGGCCCGGGTTCGCTGATTGCTTCCCTGGCGCAGTTTGGCTCTCCCGGCTCCATCGACAACACGCTTACACACATCAAGGGCAAGCTGCAGAGTGCAACTGGCGTAGATGCCAAGGGAAACCTGACATGGGGCCAGGTGACGCCTTCTCTGGCGGACGTGCACATGCGCTATGACAAGGCGATGCAGGGCACCAAGACCGTTCTGCGTTATGTCGAGGACCGTGGCGACCGCAACGGCCAGCTGGCGACCATCTTTGCCGATGCGGGCATCAACCGCATGGCCCTCTATCAAGACGGTGAGCCCACCAATGGCACCGATCTGACGTTTACGTTTAAGTTCGCCCTGCCGGATTCCAAGGAGGGCTATGAGGCACGCGTATTCGATGCGAATGGCGAGTCCGTGGGCCACTCCTTTACGCTCAAGAACGGCGGCACCCATTCCATCAAGGCCGGCGAGACCATCCGCGTATACGACCTTAAGCAGGGCGACAAGTATAGCGTGAGCGAGCTCACCACCAAGGGCGAAGCGTCCAGTGGCAATGTGCTGGCGAGCATCGTCAACACCGTGACCGGCTCTGCTGACGAGTCGGCGCTTCCGGCCGGTTTTAGCCTCGTCAGCCGCAAAGCCGGCGGTAAGGAGCAATTGGGAACCGGCAACACCATCACGGGCGAGATTGTTGCGCTCGCGAACGGACAGATTCCCGCCGACAACACGCTTGAGTTCACCAACAAATACAGCGTAATCTCGGTGCCCGTCGAGAAGAAGTGGGTCGGCCCGGCGGCCGAGAAGGCCACCGTGCGCCTGCTCGCCGACGGAGAGGACACCGGCAAGAAGACCGAGCTGTCGAAATCCAATAGCTGGAAGCACACCTTCGAGGGCCTGCCCAAGTACTCCAAGTCCGGCGCCGTGATCGACTACGCCGTGGCCGAGGACCCCGTCGAGGGCTACAGCTCTAAGGTCACCGGCGACGCCGAGCGCGGCTTCACCGTGACCAACACCGTGAAGACGGGCGAGCTCGACGTCTCCAAGACCGTCGTGGCGCGCGAGGGCCTGGCGGTCGACGCGGACAAGATATTTAAGTTTGTGGTTGAGGCCACCGATGCCACGGGCCGCGATGTATCCGGCGCCTACGGTGACGCGACGTTCGAGGACGGCAAGGCGACCCTCAAGCTCAAAGATGGCCAGACGGCGAGGATCACGGGGCTGCCCGCGGGAACCGCCTACACGGTGACCGAACGTGCCGCCGATGGCTACAAGGCCGCGGTGAACGGAGCCGAGGGATCCAAGGCCGATGGCTCCATCGCGGCAGACCAGGTCTCCTCCGCCGCCTTCACCAACACCTTCGACCCCGCTCCCGCCACGGCGTCCGTCCCCGAGCTCACCAAGGTGCTCGCGGGCGGCCGCAAGCCCGGCCTCCAGGAGGGGGAGTTCGCCTTTGAGCTCTCCCTCGCCGACGGCGCGGGCAATGTGTTCGAGGGCTACCCAATCGAGGCGAAGAATGACAAGGACGGCAAGGTTTCCTTTGGCGAGCTCAGCTTCACCAATCCGGGTACCTACCACGCGACCGTGACCGAGAAGGCAAGCGGCGATGTCCTGATTGAGGACGATGCGCACGCCTACACCTTCGACATCACGGTGACTCAGACTGGCGCCGGCCTTAAGGCCGAGATCTCCAACGAGCGGGGCAAGAAGACTTTCACTAACACCTTCACGCCGCACGACAACACCAAGACCGTCACCAAGGCGGACGCCTCGGGCGCCAAGGTCGATGTGGGTGGCAAGCCGGTGGGCGTGGGCGATACCCTCACCTATACCATCGGCTGGGCCAATAACAGCGTCGACGACAGGGGCGCCGCGCAGGCGGCCGACGTGACGGTGACCGATGTCCTGCCCAAGGGCGTTGACTACGTCGAGGGCTCTGCCGACGGCGCCGCCTACGACGCCGCGACGCGCACCCTTACCTGGTCGCTCGGCGAGCAGGCTGCGGGCGCCACGGGCACGCTCAGCTTCGACGTGAAGGTCTCCGCCGAAGCCGCCGTGGTCGACGACATCTCCAACACCGCCACGGTCAAGGTGGGGGAGAACGAATCCCAGACCACGACAACCCATAATAAGGTGTCCCGCGAGGGCAGCCTCACCGTCAAGAAGACGGTCGTCGGCGGCGACAGCCAGCGCGAGTTCGGCTTCACGGTCGCGCTGGCCGACGGGGACGGCGAGCCCGTCTCCGGCACCTTCGGCAAGGACGAGCACGCCGTGACGTTCACGGACGGCAAGGCGACCTTCACGCTCAAGGACGGCGGGGAGAAGACCGTCGCCGGCCTGCCCGTGGGCGCGCACTACACCGTGACCGAGGACGCCGCCGAGGGCTACACGACCACGGTCAACGGGGCCGACGGCTCCAAGGCCGAAGGCGCCGTGACCGAGGACGGCGCGACCGTCGCGTTCACCAACACGTACGGAACGGCCGCCGAGGGCAGGGACGTCTCCACCGCGGGGCTCTTCACCAAGACGCTCGAGGGCCGCGACTGGGCCGAGGACGACAGCTTCCAGTTCACGCTTACGGGCGAGGGCGGCGCCCCCATGCCCGAGGGCTCTGCCGACGGCTCCAAGACCGTCAGCGTGACGGCCGTCGCCGGCACCAAGGCGGGCGATAGGGTCGCCTTCGACTTCGGCCCCATCCGCTACACGCTCAATGACATCAAGGACGTCGGGTTCGCCGAGGTCGGCGGCAAGCGCGTGCGCGCCAAGACCTTCACCTACACGGTGCGCGAGGTCGGGCCCGATGACGGCTCCGCCATCGCCGGCGTGGCCTACGACGGCCACGTCGCCACGATGGCGGTGACCGTGACCGACGACGGCTCCGGCAACCTCACGGCCACGACGCCCGCGATCGCGCAGGCGAGCGGCGGCGACTTCGTCAACACCTACACGACCGAGCTCGACTACTCGGCCCGCGCGGGCGTGCGCCTGTCCAAGACGCTCTCCGGCCGCGCCATGGAGGCGGGGCAGTTCGCCTTCACCGTGACCGCGGACGCCGAGACGGCCGCCAAGCTCGGTCTCAAGACCGACGGGGACGCCTACGCCGTGGCCGCTGTCGATGACGGAGAGGCCGACCTGGTCGACCTCGTCGGCGGTGCTGCGGGTAGCGACGTGAAGTTCACCGATGCCGACGCGGGCAAGACCTACAGCTTCACCGTTACCGAGACCAAGCTCGGCGGCAAGGGCTACACCAACGACACCGCGCCGCGCACGGTGACCATCGCGCCCGGCTACGACGCCGCGACGGGCAAGCTCACGGTCACGACCACGGTTGCCAAGGACGGTGTCGAGGTCGCCCGCGGCGAGGCCTCCACGGCAGATGACGCCACGGCGGCGCCCGCGCCCGTGACGGTCGCGTTCGAGAACTCCTACGAGGCCACCGGAACGCTCGGCGACGAGGGCAACGTGGCAATTAATGCCACCAAGACGCTGACGGGCCGCGCCGCGGCGGCAGGCGAGTTCTCGTTCTCCGTCCGCGATGCCCAGGGCGACGTGGTCGCGACTGCGTCCAACCGGGCCTCCGGCGACGGCGAGGCCGCGGGGCTCGCGTTCTCGCCCATCGCCTACACCACCGACGCCCTCGAGCGGATGGTGGCGGACGGCACCGCCACCAGGGCCGCCGACGGCTCCTGGGCCATTCCCTATACCGTTTCCGAGGACGGTACGGACCGGCTGCCCGCGGGCGTGACGGCGACCGCCTCGAGCTTCGACATCACGGTCAAGGTGGCAGATGACGCCAAGGGCGGGCTGGACGTTAGCGTGGTCTACCCCGAGGGCTCCGGCGGCACGCTGTCGTTCGTGAACGGCTACGGCACCAACGAGGCGACAGTCGACCTCGCGGGCACCAAGACGCTGGCGCTCGGCCAGGCCGGACTCGGCCTCACGCAGGCCGACATCGAGGGCAAGTACACCTTTAAGATTGAGCCGCTGGACGGCGCGCCCGCGCCGGCCGACGCCTCCGGCAAGACGGTAACCGAGGCGACCAACGACGCCGCCGGCAACGTCGAGCTGGGCCACGTCACGTTTAAGCAGCCGAGCGACCTCGACGACGCCGAGATCGACGGCCAAGGTCTGCGCACCAAGACGTTCGCCTACCGGGTGAGCGAGTCCGGTTCGGTCGACGGCGTGGTCAACGACGCGACGGCGACCAGGACCTTCACGGTCAGGGTGGTCGAGGACACCAACGCGGGCACGCTCGCCGCGGAGGTCCTGCCCGCAGAGGGCACGCCCGAGGGCAAGGGCGCGTTCGAGTTCACCAACACCTACGGCGTGAACCCGACGCCGAGCTCCGTCACCGACCAGATCAAGGTGGGCAAGAAGCTCAAGGGCCGTGACCTGGTCGAGGGCGAGTTCGAGTTCCAGCTGGTCGAGATTGCCGCCGACGGCAGTGAGAGCATCGCGGCAACGGGCAAGAACGCCGCCGACGGCACGGTCGCTCTCAGCCCCGTCACCTACACCGCGCCCGGCACGCACAGCTATGAGCTGCGCGAGGTCGCCGGCACGGCGGGCGGCGTGACATACGACAGGGCGACGTACCGCGTGCGCACGACGGTCACCGATGCCGGAAACGGCATGCTCACCGTCAGGCACGAGCTGGCGGATGCCGAGGGCAATCCCACGGGAGGCGACTCGGTGACGTTCACCAACGGCTACGAGGCCGCGCCCGTCACCCTCAAGCTGGGCGCCGCCAAGGTGCTCAAGGGCGCCGAGCTCAAGGCGGGCCAGTTTAGCTTTGAGCTCAAGAGCCGGGACGGCAAGGTCATGTCGATCGCCAAGAATGCCGCGGACGGCAGCGTCACGTTCGATGCGCTGACGTTCAAGCAGGCCGGCACCTACACCTTCACGGTGAGCGAGGTCGACGACGGCCAGGCGCACGTGACCTACGACAAGGCGGTGCACAAGATCGTCGTCACGGTGGGCGACGAGGCGGCAGACGGCACCAAGACGGGCTACCTGTCGGCGAAGGTCTCCTACGAGGGCGACGCCAACGTGCCGCCAGTCTTCACCAACAGCTACGCCGAGAATCCCGGGACCCCCGGCACCCCCGAGAACCCCGGTACGCCGGGCGGCGGCTCAGATAACGGCTCCGGCAGCGGCTCTGGCGGCGACGGCTCCAAGGGCGGCATGCCCGACACCGGCGACCGCAGCCTGCCGGTCGAGGCGCTCGCGGCCATGGCCGGCATCGGCGCGCTGACCGCAGCGGGCGGCGCGGTCCTGTACCGCAGGCGCCGCTAGCGATATGGACGAGTGGGGCGAATCCATCCGATGGGTTCGCCCCACTTGCCCTGCTGGACGGGAGCAGGTAAGATATACCGAGCGCCTAGCGCGTTCGATGGGTTCGGATGACGACATGTTCCGAATCTGGTCAGGTCCGGAAGGAAGCAGCCATAAGGAGCCTCTGTCGGGCATCCGAATCCATCGAGCGCACGGGCGCTTTTTTGGTGCCGCGACATAGCCCGACCGGCGGCGAGGTATTTGGTGTCTCGCTGGTCCTCGGCTTTGCCTGCGGGATCGCTCGACTACCAAATACCTCGCCGCCGGCCGGGCCCCGTCGTTCAAAAATCACCCGTAAAGGCGCATTTATCTAATTAAATCTATCCCTTATGGGATGCTGCTGGTTGGCGTTGTCTCGAGTGCGGCGGCTACGTGGTTCAAGAGACGGCGGCATTACCATCTGTTTTTTCAAGTAAAGAGGTCCGTTTCCCTGGGTGGGGGAAACGGACCTCTTTTTGTCTCTGGGCTTGTGGATTGGCGAAGATGGTATGCTCTGGCGGCTATTTTGAGTTCTTGAGGCGGCGTACACCCGTGGCGGTTATTCCGAGGCCTGCGGCGGCGATTCCTGCGAGTGCGATTGCGCTCGGTGCTGTGTCGCCCGTGTTTGCGAGCTTGCCGGCGGTCATATTTGCTTGCTTGCTGCTGCTCGAGTTCGCCTGCTTGGTGGAGCTTGGCGGGGTATTTTTGCCGGTCGCGGGCGAGCTGGCGGGCTGTGTTGCCTCGGCCGGTTGCGCCGAGTTGGAGGGAGGCGTCGTCTCGGTCGGTTTCGTTATCTCGGGCGAGGCGGCCTTGTCTGCCGCGGCCTTTGCCTCTTCGTATGCCTTGCAGGCGTCGTCATAGGCCGTTTGTGCTTTTTTCAAATTGTCGAGGAGCGCATCTCGCCAGGCTGTGAACCGGTCGATATCGGCTTTATATTTCTCTACAGCACGTTCACAGTCATTAACTCGTCTTTCCTCTCCTCTGAGGCGGTACTGGAACTCGCGGAGCTCCGTTTCGCAATAGTTTACGTGCGTTTTTGCCGATATGATCTCACTGTGCAACTGCTTTATTTGCTGTTTAGTAGTTTCGACAAACTCCTCGTAGCCGAGTGCTTCGAGTGTCTTAAGCATCTCATGTTTCTTCTCTAATTCTGCCTGGAGCTCGCTTACCCGGTTGATGGCCCCGTCGTATTTGGCTTGGGCAGCATCGACGTCCGCTTGCATGGTGGGAAGGAGTTCCCTCCCTTCGGCGGCTTGCGCCGCCATCTTTTCGCGGTACTCTTGAAAACGGGTAATGTCATCATTGAATCTCGCAATTTTCTCGGGACTTGCGGCGTTTTTTGCGGCCTCGAGGTTTTTGAGCGCTTCCTGCATGGCTGCATACGCTTTTTCTTTTGCGGCGGCCGCGTCTTCTGTCTGCGGGGCGCCCGAATTGCCGTTGGCGGCGCTCGTCTGCGAAACGGCCGCACCGGTGGGGGCGCTGGTTTCTGCAGCGATCGCCGTTACGGGGGCGATTCCCGCGACAAGTGCCGCGGAAAGGGCGATGCCCACAGTTGCTCGTCTTGCTCTTCTTGCGAGAATGTCGTTCATCTCGGCACCTCATTTCAAGGATCGGCGACTAACTTGGTAGCACTAATGTAAATATACCATGCTAGTTGACCCGACACTGGCTGGGTGTGCGCGTATACCCCTCTGAAAACTGAATCCCGTTAGAAATGACGAGTTGTTTACGCTTCTTTTGGGGTGGCGGTACTATCATGGTTCGAATTGAATGTGGATGATGATAGGGAGCGCCTATACATGATTGAGCTGCTCAGGCGTTTTGGTGGTAAGTTTCGCCGGTATATGGTGATTGGCCCTGCGTGTAAGCTGATCGAAGTGATCTTTGACCTGCTGACGCCGCTGGTGATTGCCCAGATGATCGACAAGGGCATTGGCTCGCACGACGTGAGCGCCGTTATCCACTACGGCATGCTACTTGCCGCCATGGCCGTGATCGGCATCTCGTTTACGCTCGTCTGCCAAAAGATGGCGGCGCTCACCTCGCAGGGCATGGGCACCGATATCCGCGGTGCGCTCTACCAGCACATCAACAAGTTGAGCTATGCCGAACTCGACCGCTTTGGCACGCCGTCGCTTATCACCCGCATTACCAACGACGTCAACCAGGTGCAGCTGGCCGTGGCGCTGGGCGTGCGCATGCTCATCCGTTGGCCTTTCCTGGCGATGGGCTCCATGGTCGCGGCCCTTGCCATCGACCTTAAGCTCGGCATGATCTTTTTGATCTGCACGCCCGCTATCGGCCTGGTGTTTTGGTTTGTCATGGCGCGCTGCATTCCGTACTACAAGCAGCTGCAGGCAAAGCTCGACCGCATCGCGCTTATTTGCCGCGAAGGCCTTTCGGGCACCCGCGTGGTTCGCGCCTTTGTGCGCGAAGATCACGAGCGCGAGCGCTTTGCCCAAGCCGCCGATGACCAGGCCAATACTGCCATCGCGGTGGGCAAGCTCTCGTCGATTCTCAACCCCGTCACGTTTCTTGTGATGAACCTGGGCGTGTGCGCCATCCTGTGGGTGGGCGGCATCCAGGTCAACGTGGGCGAGCTTACGCAGGGCCAGGTCATGGCGTTTGTGAACTACATGACGCAGACCCTGACCTCCATCGTGTACGTCGCCAACCTGGTCGTGGTCTTTACCAAGGCGAGCGCGAGTGCTTCGCGTATCAACGAGGTGCTCAACTGCGAGCTGAGCATCACCGACGAGGGCAATCAGTCGGTTGCGCTGCCCAAGCCGGGCAATGTCGCTCCAGTTCCTGCGCTGAGCTTGAGCCATGCGAGCTTCTCTTTTGGCGCCGGCGCTGCCAACGCCGTCAACGATGTGACCCTGGAGCTCCCACTGGGCAAGACGCTCGGCATTATCGGTGGCACGGGCAGCGGCAAGTCCACACTCGTCTCCCTTATCTCGCGCCTGTACGATGCGAGCACCGGCAGCGTGAGCGTGATGGGCTCCGACGTGCGCACCTGGCCGCTCGACCAGTTGCGCCGTGTGGTCGCGACTGTTCCGCAGCGTGCGTCGCTGGTGAGCGGCACCATCCGCAGCAACCTGACCTGGCGTGACGAGACGGCGACCGACGAGGAGCTCTGGGCAGCGCTCGATATGGCGCAGGCGAGCGAGTTCGTGCGCAACAAGCCGCAGGGGCTCGACGCCCCGGTCGAGGCGGGCGGCAAGAACTTTAGCGGTGGCCAGCGCCAGCGTCTGACCATCGCGCGCGCCCTAGTGGGCTCGCCACAGGTCCTGATCATGGATGACTCCGCCTCGGCACTTGACTTTAAGACTGATGCGGCGCTTCGCCATGCCATCCGCGAGCGCAGTGTGCGCGGTGCCGCCGAGGGCGGGCTGCCGCTCACGACCGTCATCGTGAGCCAACGTGTCTCGACCGTTCGCGATGCCGACATGATCTGCGTACTCGACCACGGCTCGGTTGCGGGCCTGGGCACGCATGACGAGCTGTACGCGACCTGCCAGCTCTATCGCGAGATTTGCCAGTCGCAGCTGCGCCGCGAGGAGCTCGAGGGCCAGCAGGGGGGTGCGGCGCCCGCGCCCACCCTAAGGCCCGCGCCCGCCCCAGGCGCTCCGACCGCCCCCGCATCCGTCTGCGCAAAGGAGGGATGCTAAATGAATCCGTACACTTCCTCCGGTTCGGTCGCCACGATGACGGCCAACGTGTCCGGTAACGATAACCTCAACGACCTGGGCGACGGTCCGCGCCAGCCCGGCGACCCCGAGCGCTATCCCGTGGGCGCGGTGACCCGCCGCCTGCTGGGCTATGTTCGCCCGCACCGCGTCTCGTTTACGGCATCGTTTGTGAGCGCCGCAATCTCGGTGATCTTGCAACTCTATACGCCCATCCTCATTGGCGAGGGCATCGACCTTATCGTCGCCGCCGGACAGGTGGACTTCGATGCGCTGCTGCCGCTTGTCACCAAGCTCGCGATTGTCGTCGTAGGTGCTGCGGCCTTCCAGTGGCTGCAGGGCTACTGCGTTAACCGTCTGTCCTACGAGACGATGCGCGACATGCGCGTGGAGGCGAGCGACAAGCTCAGCCGTATGCCGCTCAGCTTTATCGACAGCCATGCCCACGGCGACCTCATGAGCCGCGTGGTCAACGACGTCGACCAGGTGGGCGACGGTCTGCTGCAGGGCTTTACCCAGCTCTTTACCGGCGTTATCACCATCGTTGGCACGCTCGCGTTTATGCTCTCCATTAATCTGACCATGACGCTCGTGGTGGTGCTCGTCACGCCGCTTTCCATTTTTGCAGCCGGTGCTATTGCCAAGCTCTCCAACAAAAGCTTTACGGCGCAGCAGCGTATTCAAGGGCAGCTCGGTGGTCATATCGAGGAGTACGTAGGCGAGCAAAAGCTTGTCGACGCCTTTGCCTATGGCCCGAACGCCCAGCAGCGCTTCGATGCCCTCAATGCCGAGCTCTACACCGCGGGCGAGCGCGCGCAGTTTATGGGTTCGCTCTCCAACCCCGGTACGCGTTTTATCAATAACATCATCTATGCCGTGGTCGCTGTGATCGGCTGCGTGGGCGTGATCACGGGCGTGCCCGCGGCGCTTACGGTGGGCGGCGTGCAGATCTTCCTGTCCTACGCCAACCAGTACACCAAGCCGTTCAACGAGGTCACCAACGTCATTACGCAGATCCAGACGGCGTACGCCTCGGCACGCCGCATGTTTGCGCTGCTCGACGCGCGCGAGCAGGAGCCCGATGCGACGGGCGCCGTGGAACTTGCCGCCCCGCGTGGCGAGGTGACCTTTGAGCACGTAGACTTTAGTTATGTGCCCGATCGCAAGCTGCTGCAGGATATCTGCATCGAGGCCAAACCCGGCATGCGCTTTGCCCTGGTCGGCCCCACGGGCTGCGGCAAGACAACGCTCATCAACCTGCTGCTGCGTTTTTACGATATCGATGCCGGACGCATCATGGTCGATGCCCGGTCTTCGCGTGACTACACGCGCGCGAGCCTGCGCCGCGCCTTTGGCATGGTGCTGCAGGATACGTGGCTGTTCGAGGGCACGGTGGCGGAAAACATCGCCTACGGCTGTCCCGACGCCACGCGCGAGCAGGTTATCGAAGCTGCCAAGCGCGCGCATGCGCACAAGTTTATCGTGCAGCTGCCAGGCGGCTACGATACGGTCATCGGCGAGGACGGCGGCACGTTTAGCCAGGGTCAAAAACAGCTGCTGTGCATCGCGCGCGTCATGCTCACCGACCCGGCGATTTTGCTGCTGGACGAGGCGACCTCGAGTATCGATACGCGTACCGAGCTGCAGGTGCAGGCGGCGTTCGACGAGCTTATGGCCGGCCGCACAAGCTTTGTGGTGGCGCACCGCCTGTCGACGATCCGCAACGCCGACTGCATTCTGGTGATGCGCGACGGCCAGATTATCGAGCGCGGCACGCACGACGAGCTGCTAGCGGCAGGCGGCTTCTACGCCGAACTCTATCGCAGCCAGTTTGCCCAGTGAGCAAGCCCGTGGGGCAAATTAATCAATCGACAGACGGTGGTTTACATCTGTCACGTTAGTACTAAGATATTCATCTAATAAATTGCATTAGTGGCTTTAGTTTTGGGGGATACGAGGCAACGTGACTATGACGTGCTCTTTGGTGGTTAACAGCAAGAGCGGTAATACCAGGATGGTTTCGGGCGCGATCAAGCGCGCTCTGCAGGCTGCGGGCGTTGAGTTTGTCCATGCCGCGGCGTTGAGCGACGATGCGGATGCAGATCAGGTTGCGCTCGAGGCGCAGGGCGCCTGCGCGGCCGACACGGTGCTCGTCGGTTTTTGGTGCGACAAGGGCGCGTGCACGCCTTCGGTCGCGGCGTTGCTCTCCGCCTTGCACGGTAAGCGCGTGTTCCTGTTTGGCACCTGCGGCTTTGGGGCCGACCAGAGCTACTATCCTGTCTCTTATACACATCTCCGAGCCCACGAGACCGAGGCT
>ENA-OXUB01000110-OXUB01000110.1-human-gut-metagenome-genome-assembly--contig:-NODE-110-length-55359-cov-28.886265_pt1 | contig 55359 bp, 48 predicted proteins | sample MGYA00249345_ERZ652652 | MGnify/ENA primary metagenome ERZ652652 (study PRJEB26925, sample SAMN05826496) | human gut metagenome | biome: ENVO:2100002; feature: ENVO:00000062; material: ENVO:00002003... | reverse complement strand
GATCAGCCTCGGTCTCGTGGGCTCGGAGATGTGTATAAGAGACAGTTCCTATACTAGAGTCATCATCAAGAGATAGGAGTAAACCAATCATGAAATTCCAAAAATTCATTAATCAACATCTCAATCAAATTACGTTGGCTACCGCCATTTTAATCGGCGTGGGCTTTGCCGGCAAGCTAATTGGCTCAAATATTATCTACACGGTCAGTTTCATCATCGCGTCGGTAATCTCAGCGGTGCCAATCATGATGCGGGCTTTCTCAGCCCTGCGATTTAAGACCATCAGTATTGAATTGCTGGTGAGTATCGCCGTTATTGGGGCCTTTCTGATTGGCGAATATAATGAGTCGGCAATCGTTACGTTTCTGTTTCTCTTCGGAACGTTTTTGGAAGACAAAACGTTGGCTAAGACTCGCCACGCCATTAAGGATTTAACGGAGATGGCCCCCACAACGGCTGATGTTGTTCAAGACGACGGGTCGACTGAAGAAACCGACGTGGACTTTGTCGATGTTGGCGACGTCGTTTTAGTCAAGACCGGGGCTCAAGTTCCAGTTGACGGTGAAATTGTTTCCGGATCCGGTCATTTGAACGAAGCCAGCATCAATGGTGAATCGAAGCTCGCTGCCAAAGCCACTGGTGATCCAGTCTACGCCGGTACCATGCTGGACAACGGAACCGTTCAAATTCGGGCTACTAAAGTTGGTGATGACACCACGTTTGGCAAGATCGTTGAGCTGGTTGAAGATGCTCAGGATACTAAGTCACCGGCGGAAAAGTTTATTGATAAATTCGCAACTTACTATACACCGGCTGTATTAGTCATTGCCTTACTCGTTGGCCTAATCTTTCAAGACTTTCGCTTAGCGATCACCGTTCTGGTTCTTGGATGCCCAGGGGCCTTGGTGATTGGGGCGCCGGTCTCAAACGTTGCCGGAATTGGCAATGGGGCGAAGAACGGGGTTCTGATTAAGGGCGGCGACGTTATGAATACGTTGAGCAAAGTTGATACGATTGTCTTTGATAAGACGGGAACCCTCACGGAAGGCAAAACCGCCGTCACCCATTTCAAAAACAGTTCTGATAACGATGACGTGTTAGCCTATGCCGCCGCCGTTGAAAAGGAATCGGATCACCCATTGGCAAAGGCTATTGTGGCATATGCCAAAACCCATGGCAGTGATTTTGATCAGCTTGAAGTGACCGCTAGTGATACCATTAAAGGTCGCGGGATTTCGGCTGAAGTTAATGGCCTCAACGTCTTAATCGGTAACAGTCAGTTGATGACTGACCATCAAATTGAGTTAACCGCAACCCAAAGTAGTGATTTACAGGCAATTCAACACCAGGGAAGTTCGTCAGTCATTATTGCGATTGCCGGCAAGGTTCAGGCGATTATCGGAATTTCGGACGTGATTCGTCCTGGTGTTAAGGAAAGCCTTCAGCTATTGAAGAAGGCCGGCGTCAAGAAGACGGTGATGCTAACGGGGGATAACCAGCTCACGGCGCAGTCAGTTGCTGGTCAGCTCGGAATCGATGAGGTTCACGCTGAATTGATGCCTGAAGACAAGGTTAATTTTGTAAAAGATTTCCAGAAGAGCGGTCACACGGTTGCGTTTGTTGGTGACGGGATTAACGATAGTCCGTCGCTGGCAACTGCCAATATTGGGATTGCCATGGGCAGCGGGACCGACGTTGCGGTCGAAACTTCTGATGTGGTGCTGATGTCCTCCGGATTTGACGAATTGGTTCATGCGTTTGGATTGGCCCACAAGACGGTTTTGAACACCAAGGGAAATATCGTGATCGCCGTTGGAACGGTGGCCTTCCTGTTACTTGGCTTGCTAGTCGGCGTTATCTACATGGCCAGCGGGATGTTTGTCCACGAAGCCAGCATTCTGGTTGTCGTTTTTAATGCCATGCGATTGATCAAATTTAGAATTAAAACCCCAAAACTTGATTCAGATCAATTATCCGCAACTGAAGTTAAGTTATCCTAATAAGTGAAGTTAAGGAACTTAGAAATTGGAGGAATTCAATATGAGTAAAGCAATCTTACAACTGGATGCATTGTCCTGCCCGTCATGCATGCAAAAAATTCAGGGCGCATTAGAAAAACAAGCCGGTGTTGATACCGTCAAGGTCCTCTTCAACGCCGCAAAGGTTAAAACCGAATTCGATGCCGATCAGGTTTCGGCCGATCAATTATCGAATGTGGTCACCGATTTGGGATATGAAGTTAAGTCAGTCAAAGTTAAATCATAACGGGGTGGAAAAATGACAACAGCAACGCCAGAAAAATTATTCGCAGCAGAAGTTAAGCAAGCCGATATCGATCACCACACACCAACAGCTGGGGCCATGACCGGCCACATTGTCTCAAACTTGGTAGTCCTAGCAGATAAACTACAGCAGGCTAAGTGGTACGTGAAGGGCATGAATGCCGTTAGCTTAAAGCGTTACTTTGGCGACTTGCTAACCAAAGCGCAGCAGCAGCGGGATGCTTTGGGACAGGTCTTAGTGGATGAGAACCTGATCACGCCGTCGACGCAAAAGGAGTTTGGCGAATACGCAATGCTCCAGGAAAACGGGCAGAACAAGTACGAAGATGCTGAATGGCTGATTAATGATTTTGCGCATGATTACGACACGGCCAATATGTTCGTGACCCGGGCAATCAAGTTGGCCGAAAAGGAAGATCGACCAGTGTTGGCCACCTACCTGACGACTTTGCTTGCCAGTAACAACCATGAAATCGCCACCCTCCAGGGACTTCTCGGCAAGACGCCGCGGGAAGGACTTGATGAAGATGAGGACGAGGATGATTAGGATTTTTCTAAGGACAACTGAATCTCTGTAAACCGAAAATTAAAGCAAGCCTCATGATCACTATGCTAACGATCATGAGGCTTGCTTTAGTTGATTTTCGGATAATTTGTATTCAGAATCAAATCAAACCGGTAACGAACCTATATCAAATTGACCCCTAATTTGCCCGCTTATCTGAATAAAGGGCGGTAAATATTTTACTTTTAAGAATGTTATATTGATCAGTTGGAATCGTAAAATAGACTTCATCTGGTACTGTAACAGTTTGGCCATCTTGCTTGACGTTTTTAGTGACTGTTTGGAATGGAAATGATGGCATCTTGAAGTCAACGAATATTCCGTTAATCACTTGAATGGCAAGAAAAGCTTGCCGAATATGTTCTATGGAAGACAGCTTTCGAACCCAAATAATGGTTGAGTCGCCAACGGTTTCGACTTGAACCCTTTCAATTGGAATATGGGAAATCTTAAGATGTATGTATAACAGTTTTTTGACATAGTCATCAACGACCATGAATGCACCACCCAATTTGTAATAATTTAGTTTAGGATACATCTTTTGCCCGTATTCATCAATAAATACCCAGTATATTATTTTTGGCATGTTGTTTTAGATTAGAATACAAGTTTGCCGATGGCAGTAACAAATAAGGATAATTGACAACCCCAGGTGGATTGCCAATTATCCTTATTTTTGATAGATCTTAGATTACCACAAATATTCAACCGGATTCTTAATGTACTTATCATAAACATCGCGAACAACATCCAGTTGTTCATCAGTTAATGCCGGCAAGTCGGCAGCCGTGGTGTTGCGATCGATTTGGGTTGGGTTGCTGGCGCCAGGGATGACGGCAGAAACGGCGTCGTACATGAGGATGAAGCGCAGCGCCATGGCGGCAAGGTTATCGGTGCCCAAGCGGCGTTTAAGTTCATCAGCCGCCTTAACGCCGGTTAAATAATCCACGCCGGAGAAGGTTTCACCCTTATCGAAGAGCTGACCATTTCGATTGGTGGTCCGGTGATCTTCCGGGGCAAATTTGGTGTCCTTGGTGTACTTACCGGTCAACAGACCACTTGCTAGGGGTACCCGCGCCAAAATGCCAACGTTGGCATGCTTTGCCAGGTTGAAAAAGAGATCGGCAGGGCGCAACCGGAACATGTTGAAGATAATCTCAACGGCAGAAATGTCGTATGAGAGGGCCTTGATGCCTTCTTCAACTCGTTCAACGCTGACACCGTAATTTTTAATTTTGCCTTCCTTTTTGAGTTTATCCATTGTAAAGAAGGTTTCGGGCATGTAGTAGGTTGGCATTGGCGGGCAGTGCAGCAACACCATATCCAAAGCGTCAACCTGCATGTTCTTAAGCGATTCTTCAACGTAGCGGGTCAGATTGGCAGGATTAAAGTGTTCAATGGAGAGGGGTTCTTCTTTCCGACCGATCTTAGTGGTGAAATGAACGTCGGGATGGGATCTAACAAATTCGCCAACGGCACGCTCACTTTCGCCGCCCTGATAACCATCGGCAGTGTCAAAGAAATTAACACCATGGTCGTAAGCAGCTGCAAGGGTGTCCATGGCGTCTTTGTGGTCAAATGGGGTGCCCCATTTACCGCCGAGCTGCCAAGTACCTAACGAAACTTCACTGATTGAAAAATTGGTTTTACCAAGTGTGCGATATTTCATGAATGTGATCCTCCTAAACCTAGAAATAACTTACTAAATCATACCATCTTTACTAGCCGGTTTCAGATGAATCAAATTGTAGAAATGGGATCCGTTGTTGGCAAGTTCCTGGTTTAAATCCGAACAATTAAAATAATGTTACAAAATATGGCTAGTAAAGGACAAACTATACATAAATGGTTTACTTTATTAGGAATAAATTGACAAATAAAGACATAGTTTTATGATAAATCCGAACGATCGTCATTCGACATTTTAAATTCATAAAATTCAACCGTAAAACACGAACTATCACGTTGACATTTCAATCAATGTTAAGTATTATTTAGACACTAAATAAATTCAAAGGTGAGTGATAAGGATGGCAGCAATCGTCGGCGTCGTCATGGGATCAATCTCGGATTGGCCAACAATGAAATTGGCGTGTGAACAGCTTGATAATTTGGGGATTTCCTATGAGAAACACGTCATTTCGGCACACAGAATGCCCGATGAGCTTCAGGCTTATGGCAAATCAGCACGTAATAAAGGGTTGAAAGTTGTCATTGCCGGTGCTGGCGGAGCCGCTCATCTGCCAGGGATGATTGCCGCAAATACGACGCTGCCAGTGATTGGGGTTCCGATTAAAACCCGAACATTAAACGGGGTTGATTCGTTACTCTCAATTGTCCAGATGCCATTTGGCGCGCCGGTTGCCACTGTCAGCATTGGTGAATCGGGTGCCAAGAACGCCGCCTTATTAGCCGCTCAGATTTTGGGGACTGACGATAAAGCAATCCAACAAAAACTTTCGGATTTAAAACACGAACAACGAGTGGAGGCCAAAAACAGTGAGCAGCAATTTGATTAAGACAATTTTGCCACCGGCAACCATCGGAATCGTTGGTGGCGGTCAGTTGGGTCAGATGATGGCCCTCATCGCCAAATCGATGGGTTACAAGGTTGGTATTCTTGATCCAACGCCCCATGCACCAGCTGGTCAGGTTGCTGATTTTCAAATCGTTGCCGAGTACGCCGACGTGAAGTCGCTGATGCAGCTGGCCGAAAAAAGTGATGTCTTAACATATGAGTTTGAAAATGTCGATGAGGGATCATTACTCAAGGCAAAGCAGGTGGCCGAGCTGCCACAGGGAACCAACCTGCTGCACATAACCGGCGAACGCTTAAACGAAAAGAACTTCCTCAATGACGCCGGGATTCCAGTCACTAAATTCGCTGCCGTTAACGATGAGAAAACGATGCGGGCCGCCGTTGAAACCGTTGGTTATCCGGCAATTCTCAAGACGGTTTCCGGTGGTTACGATGGTCACGGCCAGATGGACATTAACAATCCCGCGGACGTTGCCAAAGCCGCCGAGCTATATGACAAGACCCAGTGTATTTTGGAAGCTCGTCAAAAGTTCATTGCCGAAGCCTCAGTGATGGTCACTCGGGATGTCAACGGCAAAGTAGTGACCTTTCCGTTAGTTGAAAATCGTCATAAGAACCACATTCTTCACACCACCATTGCTCCGGGCCAGTTTGCGCCGGCGATTCACCAAAAGGCGCATCAATACGCAGAAATTATTGCAAATAAGTTGAACCTTTACGGTGTCTTAGGGATTGAGTTGTTTGTTCTTGATGACGAACATTTGATGGTCAACGAACTTGCGCCACGACCACATAACTCAGGTCACTACACGATTGAAGCATGTAACATTTCCCAATTTGAAGCTCATATAAGAAGTATTTGTGGGCTGCCAATTCCGCCGATTACGCAGGAAAAGCCTGCTGTGATGCGAAATCTGTTGGGAACTGATTTAACCCTTGCCAGAAACTTATTGAAGGATCATCCGGAATGGCACTTCCACGACTATGGAAAGGCTGAAATCCGGCCGCAACGGAAAATGGGTCACGTCACGGTTTTAGGTGACGATATCGATGAATTGTTGAAATCAACTGCCATGTTAAAGGGAGAAAACTAAAATGACTGAAATTGCCGACATTGAAAAGAAAGATTTATTGTACAAGGGTAAGGCCAAGGAAATGTTTACCACCAATGATCCTGACATTATGTGGGTTCATTACATGGATCAGGTAACCGCCTTTAACGGTAAGAAAAAAGTTCAGATGCAGGGCAAGGGCCAAACTAACTGTGAAATTTCATCATTGATTTTCACGGATTTAGCTAAGCATGGGATTGAAAATCACTTTATCAAGCAGCTCGATTCCAATAATCAGCTGGTAAAGCGCGTTAAGATCATTCCACTGGAAACCGTCGTCCGCAACTTTGCGTCAGGCAGTTTTGAAAAACGATACGGCGTCAAGCACCTCATGAAGTTCGAAAAGCCCGTTACCGAGTTCTTCTATAAGAGTGATGAACTTGATGATCCGTTTATCAACGACTTCGATGCTGAAGCCCTCGACATCGCAACGGAAGCCCAAATGCAGAAAATTCGGGAAATCGCATTGAAAGTTAATGATCGATTGAAAGAAATCTTTAACGATATGGACGTCGACCTGGTTGATTTCAAAGTTGAATTTGGGATCACCAATGATGGTCAGCTGCTCCTGGCTGATGAAATTTCACCCGACAGCTGCCGGTTAGTTGATTGCAAGACCAAGAAGTCACTGGATAAGGATGTCTTTAGAAAGGGTCTCGGTGCTTTAGTTCCCGTTTATAAGGAATTGTTAGGCCGCCTGGAAAAAGTGGAGGATGTCAAATAATGGCACTTGTAAAAGTCTACGTTAACTATAAGAAATCAATTTTGAACCCGGAAGCCCAAGCCATTCAAAAAGCCCTCGGTCGATTAGGCTATGACAACATTGACGACCTGAAGCTTGGCAAGTACTTTGAAATCACCGTTAAAGACGGTGTCAGCCGGGCCGACCTGGACAAAGAAATTAACGAAATTTGTGACAAGATGCTCGCCAACTACAACATGGAAAATTACCACTACGAAATTGTTGAAACGGAGGCTGCCCAATGAAATTTGCAATCCTTGCATTTCCCGGATCCAACTGTGAAATGGATCTGTACTATGCGATCCAGGATATTATGAATGAAGATGTCGAACTGGTTTCTTACAAGAATGATTCCCTAGACGGTTTTGATGCCGTCCTGATTCCTGGCGGCTTTTCTTACGGTGATTATCTTCGAAGCGGCGCAATTGCCCGCTTTTCACCGATTATTCCAGCTTTGCAGGCATTCGCCAAGAGCGGCAAGCCAGTTCTGGGAATTTGCAACGGGTTCCAAATTTTAACCGAGGCTGGCCTGCTTCCGGGAAGCCTTCAGAAAAACGTTTCCGCTAAGTTCATCTGTGACACGGAGCCATTGGTGGTTAACAACGCGGATTCAATGTTCAGTTCAGAATTTAAAGTAGCCCAAATCATCAACCTGCCAATTGCTCACGGTGATGGCAATTACTATTGCGATCAAGAAACGTTAAATGACCTCATTGCCAACGATCAGATTATTTTTAAATATCGTAATAATCCCAACGGCAGCGTTGCAAATATTGCCGGAATTACCAATAAAGCCGGCAACGTCCTTGGCATGATGCCCCATCCTGAACGAGCAGTTGAAGACATCTTGGGATCCAGCGACGGCATCGGAATTTTTCAATCAATTGTCAACTATGCAAAAAGTCGAGAGGTAGTTACTCATGGATAAGGTAATGAATCAAACAGCTGAACCAACGCCAGAACAAATTCAGGACCAAAAGATGTACCAATCAATGGGCCTCTCGGATCATGAATATCATCTGATTAAGGATGACGTCCTTCACCGGCTGCCTAATTACACTGAAGTTGGCTTATTCTCCGGAATGTGGAGTGAACATTGTTCTTACAAGAACTCAAAGCCGGTCTTAAAAAAGTTTTACACCAAGGGCGAACGCGTTGTGAAGGGCCCTGGTGAGGGTGCCGGTATCATTGATATTGGTGATAACCAAGGCGTTGTTTTTAAAGCCGAAAGTCATAATCATCCTTCAGCCGTTGAACCCTTCCAAGGGGCAACAACCGGCGTTGGCGGCATTCTTCGAGACATCTTCTCGATGGGCGCCCGGCCGATTGCCAGCTTGGATAGTCTAAGATTCGCTGAACCCAAGACCGATGAAGATCGATATTTTATTTCTCAGATTGTTGCCGGGATCAGTTCTTACGGTAATTGTATCGGCGTGCCAACCGTTGGTGGGGATACGGTGTTCGACGATGCTTACAAGCACAATCCGTTAGTAAACGTGATGTGTGTTGGCCTGATGGATCTCGATAAAATTGAAGTTGGTGCCGCTGCCGGCGTTGGCAATAGCATTGTCTATGTTGGTGCCAAGACTGGTCGCGATGGCATTAACGGCGCGTCGTTTGCCTCATTCCAATTCGATTCAGAGCACGAAAGTCAACGTTCCGCCGTTCAAGTTGGGGATCCGTTCACCGAAAAACTGGTCATGGAAGCCTGCCTCGACGTCATTAATAATCATGCGGCGGCCCTTGTTGGGATTCAAGACATGGGCGCTGCCGGGTTGGTGTCATCTTCCGCTGAAATGGGCTCCAAGGCCGGTGGTAACGGCATGGTTCTTGACCTTGACCTCGTTCCGCAACGGGAAGCCAACATGACGCCATTTGAATTAATGCTATCTGAATCTCAAGAAAGAATGCTTCTCTGTGTTAAAGCCGGTCATGAAGATGAAGTTCTTCAAGTCTTTGCTGACCATGGCGTTGACGCCGTGGTGATTGGCCACGTTACTGATGGCGATCATTACAAACTCCTTCAGCACGGTGAAGTTGTCGCTGACGTGCCGGTTGATTCACTGGCATCACAAGCGCCGGTTTATCACCGCGAATCAGCCGTTCCGGAACATTTGAAGAACGTTGAAAAGACCCAGTACCAACCACATATTAGCAACCCAACGGAAACGTTGAAGCAGATGCTGACCCAGTTGACCATTGCGTCAAAGGAAAGTATTTACAACACATATGACACCCAAGTTCAGACCAACACCGTTGTCGCACCGGGATCTGATGCCGCCGTTGTCCGGGTTCGCCATCACGATAAGGCACTGGCCATCACAACCGATGTAAACGGTCGTTACCTCTATTTGAACCCCCGGGTTGGCGGTCAAATGGCCGTCGCTGAAGCTGCCAGAAACATCGTCGCTTCCGGTGCCGTTCCGCTGGGAATCACCGATTGTCTCAACTTTGGCAATCCGGAAAAGCCTGATCAATTTTACGAATTGGATCAAGCAGCTATGGGGATGAGTGACGCGTGCGAGAAATTCAACGCCCCGGTTATCTCAGGAAACGTTTCCTTAAATAATGAATATGATAACGTGCCTATTTATCCAACACCGATGGTGGGGATGGTCGGGCTCATTAAGGGCTTGAAACACGTGACCACCCAAGACTTTAAGCAAGCTGGCGACTTGGTATACGTTGTCGGTAAGACCGAAGATGGCTTTAACGGGTCTCAAATCCAAAAGATGCAGGCCGGTAATATTTCTGGTCAGTTATTCGACTTTGATTTGGACTATGAAGCCCAAATTCAAAAATTGGTCACCGACGCAATCTATCAAGACTTGATTGCCAGCGCCCATGATATTTCAGAAGGTGGCTTAATCACGGCGATTGCCGAAGCCACATTTGGCCATCAACTAGGCGTTAACTTATCAAGTAAATTAACCGTTGATCAGTTCTTCTCAGAAAGCCAATCACGGTTCGTTGTCTCGGTTGCACCAGAGAACCAAGCCGCTTTTGAAAAGCTTGCCGGGAATCGCGCTGAACGACTTGGAAAAGTAACCGACGATAATCATTTGTTCGTATCCGCCACTAACGGGTACTTTGATATTGACGTTGACGAGGCATTTAACCTTTGGGAGGGAGCATTGCCATGCAGTCTGAAGTAAAGAGTTTAAATGAAGAGTGCGGAATTTTTGGCGTTTGGGGAACTCCGGATGCCGCAAAATTAACCTACATTGGGTTATTTGCCCTTCAACACCGTGGCCAGGAAGGCGCCGGAATTACGGTTAATGAAAATGGCCATCTTCAGACAAAACGCGGCTTTGGCTTATTGACCGATGTCTTTGATTCACCAAGTGCCGTGGATGAAATGACCGGGACCGCCGCAATCGGGCATGTTCGTTACTCAACTGCCGGCAGTAATTTGTTGGAAAATATTCAACCACTGCCATTTAACTTCAGTGATACGCAGTTTGCGCTTGCACATAACGGAAATCTGACTAATGCGATTTCGATTCGAAAGAACCTTGAGGACCGGGGCGCCATTTACCATTCAAGTTCGGATACTGAGAATCTGATGCATCTGATTCGGTTGAGTCGAGAAGACAACCTCGATGATCAGATGAAGGAAGCTTTAAATATTATCAAGGGCGGGTTTGCCTACCTGGTTATTACCAAGGATCGGTTGTACGCCGCTCTTGATCCCAACGGCTTTCGGCCATTGGTTGTGGGCCAATTGCCAAATGGTGCTTACGTTGTCTGCAGCGAAACTTGTGCGCTGGATGCCGTTGGCGCAACGTTTAAATTTGATGTTCAGCCAGGCCAGCTGATTAAGATTGACGACTCGGGAATTACCGTTGATCAGTACACCAACGATACCCAATTATCGATTTGCTCGATGGAATTCATTTATTTCGCCCGTCCCGATTCCGATATTTACGGGGTCAACGTTCACTCTGCTCGTAAGCGGATGGGCGCTCGCTTGGCAGCGGAACAGCCGGTTGAAAATGCGGACATTGTGACTGGGGTCCCTAATTCCTCGTTATCGGCAGCTATGGGTTATGCCGAGGCGTCCGGGCTTCCTTATGAAATGGGACTTGTTAAGAATCAATATTCAGCCCGAACCTTTATCGAACCAACCCAAGAATTACGAGAACAGGGCGTTAACATGAAGCTCTCCGCCGTTAAAGGCGTCGTTCGCGGCAAAAACGTTGTTTTGGTTGATGATTCAATCGTTCGTGGCACGACCAGTCGCCGGATTGTCAAACTTTTGAAGGACGCAGGCGCAGCTTCGGTTCATCTTCGGATTGCTTCCCCGCCACTTCGTTACCCATGCTTCTACGGGATTGACATTCAACACGTTCGGGAATTAATTGCCGCTAATAAGACAATTGAACAAATGCGCGAGATCTTCGGGGCTGATTCACTTGGATTCTTGAGCGTGCAGGGAGTGATCGATTCCGTCAACCTAAAGACCGATGCGCCTAACAAAGGCTTGTGTGTCGCTTACTTTGACGGTAAGTATCCCACACCGCTGTATGACTATGAAGAAGAGTACGATCGTGATCAAGCCCAACTACAACAAATGAGATGAGGTAATTTGATGGACGCCTACAAAAAGGCCGGCGTTGACATTGAGGCCGGCTACAAGTTAGTGGATGAAATTAAGAGCTTATCAAAAAATAATGCCTTGGGATCATTTGGGGGCCTCTTCCCATTAGCTTTAGGAAAGTATAAAAATCCGGTTTTGGTTTCCGGAACTGACGGGGTTGGAACGAAGTTATTAATCGCAACCCAATCAGGAATTCACAACACCATTGGGATTGATCTAGTCGCAATGTGTGTGAACGATATTTTAGCTCAGGGGGCCAAACCCTTATTTTTCCTGGACTATCTGGGAATTGGTCATCTTGATCAAGCTCAGGCCAAAGAAATTTTGACGGGGGTTGTTGATGGGGTGGATCAAGCAGGCGCCAAATTGGTTGGCGGTGAGACTGCCGAGATGCCCGATATGTACAATCATGGTCACTATGACATGGCTGGCTTTGCGGTCGGAATTGCTGACGCGGACGACTTATTAAAGCCTGAAAGCCTCAAGAAAGGTGATGTGTTGCTGGGACTTGCTTCCAACGGCCTTCATTCCAACGGCTTTAGCCTGGTTCGCGACATCCTGTTTAAACAAAACGATTATCAGCTGAGAGATCGCCTGCCAGGCTGTGAGCTGGACATCGCCCATGAGCTGTTGCGGCCAACCAAGATTTACGTTAAGTCAGTGTTGCCGTTGGTTGAACAAAAGTTGATCCAAGGGATTGCTCACATTACTGGCGGCGGGCTGATTGAGAACGTTGGCCGGATCCTCCCAGCTGGGTTATCGGCAGAATTTCACTTAAACAGCTGGCAGATTCCCGCAGTGATGACCGACCTTCAATCAATCGGCCATTTATCCCTTGCGGACATGGAAAACACCTTTAATTTGGGTCTCGGCATGGTACTGGCTGTTCGCCAAGAAGACGCTGCCAAGGTCAAGTCGGCACTGGAGAATGCTGGCGAGACGGTTTATCAAGTTGGCCAGTTAATTGCCGGCGATAAAAAAGTCATCATTCGAGAGGATTAGGTATGAACTCAGACGTTAAGAACATTGCAATATTTGCTTCGGGAGAGGGGACTAATTTTACGGCTCTCTGTGATTCCTTCCGAAAAGAAAAGCTGCCAATCAACGTGAAACTGTTGGTTTGTGATCATCGCAACGCCAACGTGTTAAATCGCGCGAAGAAGGAAGACGTGCCGACGTTTGTCATTAACTTTAAGGATTACCCTGACAAAGCCGCCGCGGAGACGGTTATTGCCAAAAAGTTGGCTGAGACCGGCATTGACTTCATTCTGTTGGCTGGCTATATGCGGATCATCGGCCCAACCTTATTGGCTAAGTATGAGGGCAAAATCATCAACATTCATCCGGCTCTCCTACCGAAATTCCCAGGGCGTCACGGGATTGAAGACGCTTATCAGGCGGGTGTCGATGAAACGGGCGTCACCATTCACTGGGTCGATTCAGGCATTGATTCCGGTAAGGTGATTGCCCAGCGAGCCGTTCCGATTTATAAGGATGACAAATTAAGTGAACTTGAAACGCGAATTCATGCGACTGAACACAAATTATATCCAGAAGTCGTGAAGCAATTATTAGAAAGAGGAGAAATGTAATGGCTAGAAGAGCTCTGTTAAGTGTTTCTGATAAAACGAATTTGGTTGAATTTGCAAAACAATTAAAGGATCTGGATTTTGAAATTGTTTCAACTGGTGGAACCAAGAAGGCTTTGGAAGCTGGCGGCGTCGATGTTACCGGTGTTGAAGAAGTCACTGGCTTTCCCGAAATGTTGGATGGTCGGGTTAAGACCCTCCACCCAAAGATCCATGCCGGCCTATTGGCTAAGCGGGATAATCCGGATCATATGAAACAATTGAAAGATGCCGGCATTACCCCCATTGATTTGGTCGCCGTTAATTTGTATCCTTTCAAGCAAACCATTGAGAAACCAGAAACCACAGAGGCCCAAGCAATTGAGCAGATTGATATTGGTGGCCCCTCGATGCTGCGGGCAGCCGCTAAGAACTTTGCCGGCGTACTGACAGTTGTTGACCCGGCTGATTATCAACCAGTGATTGATGCCTTAAAGAACCAGACGGATGACGAGAAGTTTCGCAAGCATTTAGCAGCCAAAGTGTTCAGACACACCGCTGCTTACGATGCAATTATTTCCAATTACTTAACCGAAGAAGAATTTCCAGAAAAATTAACTCTCACATATGAGAAACAACAAAGTCTCCGTTACGGTGAAAATAGTCATCAAAAGGCCGCTTTCTACCGGAAGGCCCTCCCTTCAAAGCTCACCATTATCCCCAACCAGCTTCACGGTAAGGAACTTTCCTACAACAACATTAAGGATGCTAACGCTGCCCTGAATATGGTTGCTGAATTTGATCAACCGACCGTTATTGCTATGAAGCACATGAATCCATGTGGCGTTGGGGTAGCTGATACGATTGAAAAGGCTTGGGACGAAGCCTACGAATCAGATCCAATGTCCATCTTTGGTGGGATCATTGCCGTTAACCGGGAAATTGACGCGGCAACCGCTGAAAAGATGCACAAAATCTTCTTGGAAATCGTGATTGCCCCATCATTCTCTGACGAAGCTTTCGAGATCTTGTCTAAGAAGAAGAACATCCGCTTGCTTAAAGCTGACTTGAGCCATCGTGATCAACCAGACCGCTTTGAAGAAATCACTGTGAGTGGCGGGATGCTCATTCAGGAAAGCGACCATCAAATCGATCAGATTCCTGATTTCAAGGTCGTTACCAAAGTCCAGCCAACTGAACAGCAGCTTAAAGCCCTTCAATTTGGCCAACACGTTGTTAAACACGTTAAGAGTAACGCCGTTGTTGTCACCACCGATAGTAAGACCTTGGGGGTCGGCATGGGCCAGCCTAACCGAATTGATTCAGCAAAGATTGCCATTCAAAAGGCCATGCCAAAGGACGGGTACGAGAATGCCATTATGGCTTCGGATGCCTTCTTCCCAATGGATGACTGTGTTGAATACGCCGCAAAGCATGATATTAAGGCGATTATCCAACCAGGTGGCAGTATCAAGGACAAGGACTCTATTGCAATGGCCGACAAATTCGGAATTGCGATGGTCATGACCGGCGTTCGTCACTTCAGACATTAAAATAACGAATTAAGCAGAGGAGGAAAATCAAAATGGCAAATGTGCTTGTGATTGGATCAGGCGCCCGGGAACACGCAATTGCGGCGACCTTTACCCGCAGTCCTCAGGTTGAAAACGTGTACTGTGTTCCTGGAAATCCAGGAATGAAAAAGGACGGCATTCAAATCGCCAACATTGGCGAGACCGACTTTAAGAAGCTTGGCGACTTTGCGTTAAGCCGCGAAATTGACTTAGTTTTCGTGGGCCCGGAAGTACCGTTGGCAATGGGTGCGGTTGATACGTTAACCAAGCGCGGCCTACGAGTCTTCGGCCCCGGACAGGCATCGGCTTGCCTTGAAAGTGATAAGACATTTGCCAAGCGCTTCATGAAGCGCAATGGGATTCCCACCGCTGCTTTCGGGACGTTTTCCGATTATGATGACGCGGTTGCTTATGCCGATAAAATGGCATTGCCATTGGTCGTCAAAGAAAATGGGTTGGCTGCAGGGAAGGGCGTTACCATCGTCACTGAACGAGCCGATGTAAACCCACTGATTAAGAATGAGCTGGAAAAATCTGGCGAAGTTGTCATTGAAGAATACCTGAAGGGTGAAGAATTCTCCCTGATGTTATTTGTCGGTGGTGACAAACGGGTTATTCTGCCAATTTCTCAAGATCACAAGAAAATTCACGAGGGTGAAACCGGGCCAAACACCGGTGGCATGGGCGCCTATTCACCAGTGCCCCACATTACGGATGCGGTGCTTCAAGAAACCATTAAAACGGTGGTTGATCCAACCATGAAGGGCCTCGCTAATGAAGGCTTGGAGTTTGCCGGGGTCATTTACGTTGGCTGCATGTTGACCGATGATGGCATCAAGGTTATTGAGTACAACGTTCGTTTAGGCGATCCAGAAACTCAGGTTCTGCTGCCACAATTAACCAGTGACTTCTATCAGAATGTTTCTGATTTAATTGACCACAAGCTGCCAAAGATGACTTGGCAGACCGAGGATTACTATCTGGGTGTCGTTGTTGCGGCCCCGGGTTACCCGCAGGCGCCACAGCAGGAGATTCCCCTTCCTGACTTACCGGCTAACGTGTTCTACGCCGGGGTCACAAGCGAAAATCAAAAGTTATTTAGTAAGGGTGGTCGGATTTTCACGATTGTCGATCATGCGGCAACCTTACAGGCAGCTCAGGACAAGGTATACGCTGAGTTGGCGCAGATTGATTTATCAGATTTCTATTATCGAAAAGATATCGGCTTCCGCGATTTACAGAAGAGCCGAGTTTAATTAAAAAGCTTCGAGAATCTATCGGGCCACCGCTGTTTAGTTCAGAGTGAAATTTAAGTAAGCGAATCATTGGCCAGTAATAGTGATTACCTAATGAACAAAAAGAGATCTAATGGTTAAACAGTGTTCTACGAGATATCAATCCCAAGCGGTATTGGTTTCTGACACCAAGTAATCCCCATTCGTTAACCGTCTGGGAAACAAGCAAAGTCCCTTAAACCTAACAAAAATTAGGTAAGGGACTTTTCTTTATTAACAGCGGCTTTTATAATAAAACCAAACTTTTCGTTTCTGTGATAATCAAAACGATTGCCAGGAAGGAATCCCAAAGGTGGATGAAAGAAACTCATGAAAGTTATCTTTGATATTGATGGCACCATTAGCTTTGACGGGCGCCACATTGATGACCAAATTATTTCGAAAATTGATCAGCTGCCGTTTGGAAATTAAAAATAATAGAAGCCCGTTCGATTTGTGGAAATCGTTGGTGTGCGATAGTATATCGGTAGGTGACAAGCTATTGAAGGGAAAGATCTAATCATGAACAAGAAATTTGTCAGTGTCTTCTTAACGGGATTGCTTGCTGTAACAATGGGGTTTGCAGTGCAACAGCCAAAGGTTCAGGCTAGTGGTAAATATACGATTGTTAAATCTTCGTTTCCTATTGGTGGCGGAACGATTTACCATGCCAAAAGCTTTACCAAAAATGCTTATGTGTGGAAGCATTTAAATCACAAACAAAAAATTGCCAACCTAAAAAATTATCCTAATACTAGTTGGTATCGCACCGGTATCATTACCCTCAAGCATAATGGTAAGAAATCGGTGTATTATATGGTAGACAATTTTTCGCCATTATCCAAAAAAACCTTAACTGGATTTGTCTGGCGTGGGTATCTCAAGAAGGGCTATAACCCTAATTTCTCAAAGGTGAACTCAATTTCACTCAGTCTGGCAAGTAATACAGACTACAATCGGTTCATCAAGCAATCCCCTTCTCAGAAACTCACCAGAAAGGTTTTGGCTCTATTTCCTAATAGCAAAGTAGATGTGAAGGCTTCAGAGTATGCGTTGTACCGTGACCCACAGAAAAAGCCGCAAGGAACGGTATTGGAGTTTAAAGACCTCGATAGATATGTAGATAACCCAAATCATAATACGGAAAGTCAACGAGTCGCAAAGATCAAATCCATCTTACTAAACAACGGGGTTGATTTAGATGGTCATTACACAATTGGAATTAGTCTGAAAAACTTTGTGTTTAATCCCAATATTGATGATCAACAGCAAGGATTAATTTTAGTTAAGCGATAATAAATGGATGAAAAAAACCATCCCATAATCAAGCACCCTCATAATTATTAGACTTACTGGTCTAACGATTGCGGGGTGCTTGATTGTGTGATGGGTTCTATTTGGTACTTATTTCTAGCAGTAAGATTTACCAAATTTCTATGATTACTCCAGCATCATTTTAAGCTATCTGAGAAATTAACGTTGGATTCCCTAATCATTCTCACTTAACCACGTATCCAGCACCTGAATAAACTCATCGTGCTGATCCAGCAGTGCTAGATGCCGGCTATTGGCAAATAGGTGCCACTTAGCATTTGGAATATGGTCGTAAACCGACTTGGCAATCAGTGGCGTGCACAGATCATCAGTACCGTTGGTGACTAGGACCGGCACGTGAATATTTTTAAGATCATCCGTGACGTCAAAGTCGCTGATGGTGCCGTTTTCGGTAAATTCGTTTGGCCCTTCAGCAATTAAGCTGGCCTTTTTTCCGTTAGTGGGGCGCCGCAGCGGTTCCGGTGAGTTTTCGTCCGGGTCATCCCAGCAGTAGCGTTCCATGTAACGGTCGTTGGCAGCCAAATACTTTGGCCCAGTAAAGTCGCCGGTGCGTTCAGCTTCCGCAATTGCCTGCCGATCTTCGTAACTTAGGTATTTGATCAGCCGGTGCTGTTCCTGGCGCCACAGTTCAAGCGAAGCCGGTGAGCCATCAATCATGACACTTTTAACCCCGTCCTGGCTGTAATGGGTCAGATACAGCATTTCCAGCATGCCGCCCCATGACTGGCCCAGCATGTGAATTTGGTCGAGGTGCAGATATTTTCGAAGGGCAATCAGTTCCTCAGCCCAGGTTTCCTTGACATAAACCGATTCATCGTCGGGGATTGACGATTTTCCACAGCCAACCTGATCGTACATAATCAATTGCCGGCCAGTGTTTGCGTAGTCGTCCAACAACTCGAAGTAGTTGTGTGATGATCCTGGCCCACCATGTATTAACAGGAGGGGAGCCTTGTTATCGCTGGGCTTGCCAACGATTCGGTAGTATGTTTTATATCCGTGAAACGGCATGTAACCTTCTTTAATTTCCATATGTACATCAGAATCCTTTCATTTAAAATGGTTTGATTAAAATCGATTATACTCGTGGCCGACAAATCGTAAAGTGGCTTCGCAGATTAATGGATTAGGCGATTTTTGAGATCTGCCACGGATTCAAAGACATTTCCAGGATTCAATTTTTCTAAGTCGTCCTTTTTGGCATTAATTGACCAAGCGGCTGAATAGCAGGTAATGCCAGCTTCCTGACAGGCAGTAATATCAGAAGGGGCGTCGCCAATGTAGGCCATTTCTGAGGCCGGAACGTTCAATTCTGCCAATACTTTCTCAAATTGGTGGGATTTGTCGGCGTCATTTGGGGTTCCCGCTAAAATTGGGGAGAACGCATCGTCTAAACTCAGCGCATCAAGGCTGGCTTGCAGACTCTGTTCACCCTTATGTGTGATCATGGGTGTCTTAACGTCGCGATCATGAAGGGTGCGAATTAAATCATCGATCCCCTCAAATGGCTTCCGCAATGATAGGTGAGCCCGGCGATAGTTTTCGTGAAAACTCTTGAGGACGTCTTCCGAGTAATCGGGAATCAGTTCTTTGAGGATGCTCACTTCATTGGTTCCAAAGGTCTTGAGGATGACCTGATTGCTCACCCATTTATCGGTATATTCGTGCACCGTTTTGCGGAATGAATCAAAAATAACTGGAAAGGTTTCGGCAACCGTTCCGTCTAAATCAAATGCAATCACTTTTTCCATTAATTATCTGCCCCAATCTTTCTAAGTACGTGGCAAGGATTTCCAACCGCTACAACGTTTGCCGGGATATCTTTTGTAACAACGCTGCCACCACCAATCACGGTGTTGTCGCCAATCGTAACCCCTGGCAGGATGATCGTCCCGCCGCCAATCCAACAGCGACGGCCAACTTTAACCGGGAGTGAACGGGTCATGACAAAATGCTGATTCTTGTGAAGTTCCCAGTTAGGATTCAACCGCTCAGTCGCCGCAATGGGATGGGTGCCGGTGTATATCTGAACGTTTGGCGCGATCATTGTTTCATCACCAATTGTAATCTTCCCGGAGTCCATGAAGCTGCAATTCATATTGATTGAAATCTTGGATCCTAAGTAAATGTTGTTCGCAAAGTCGCATAAAAACGGGGTGCCGACTGTGACGTAGTCGCCGACTGCGCCGAAATTGTCCTTCAATAACCGGGTCCGAATTTCCGTATCGGCATAATCGGTCTGGTTGTAGGTGTTCAAGAACCGGCTGGCAATTTCTTTTTGATTGCGAAAATAGGGGGCATGCGCGTCGTAAAGGTCACCATGCCGCCATTTTTCTACATCATTGGTCATTATGTCTCCTCCTTACAAAAGATAACTAATTCTATTATCTTCCTTTAGCTAACGATAATCTAGGGGCCAACCGGTGATTAAGTGAAAGTTTTTCACTTAATGAAAATTTATTGCTTTATTATTTTTTCGGCATTATAATCAAAACGATAAAATGCCATCAATGGGGAAACATTAAACGGGGGAATATAATATGAATGCAAAGACGATTTTGATTACCGGCGCCAATCGGGGAATCGGCCTGGAAACCGCGCGTCAATTAGCCGACGCGGGTCATCAAATTATTGTTGGGGTCCGAAATGCGGATAAGCTGCAGCCAACGATTGATCAGCTGGTGAAATTCGGCGTCGATGCCGAACAGGTATCGGGGGTTCAAATTGATTTAAATGATTCGGCGTCCATTACGGCTGCTGGCAAGACTATCGCTGATCAGCATCCGGATTTAGGCGTTTTAATTAACAATGCCGGCATTTCTGGTGACATGCAGAAACCGGCACTGGAGACGACAATTCCCGAATATCAGGAAACCTTAAACGTGAATTTATTTGGAACAATGCGGGTTACCGAGGCAATGTTACCGGTGTTGTTAAAAAATCGGGGTCAGATTGTCAATCTAACCGGTCCTTTCTCGGCAACTAAATGGTATAATCCAGCCGCTTACCGAGTTTCTAAAATCGCTTTAAACGCGTGGATTCAAACGTTGGCAGTTGACATCGAGAACCAAAAGTTGCCGATTTCGATTTTGGGTATTTTTCCGGGCGGCGTATCCACCGACATTAATAATCATCGTCAGGGACCGTACATGAAAACGACCGAAGACGCTGCCGGGTTAATTCTCCGAATTTTGAAGGATGGCAAGCGACACAATGGCGATATCATTGGGCCGGACGGAACGGTTATTTCAAAGGTTGAGTAGGAATGTCGTAAAAACGACATCGGCACAAAGACTGTTTAATATCAGAAAATAGAAATGGGGCTGCGGCAAAATTCAAAGTTTTGTCGCAGTCCCATTTCTATATGTTCCTCAGCTAAATTCCGCACTAACAAGCGCCGCGGATCGTTCAGCGGTGCCACAGGAAGTGAATCAACAGCCGATCCACCTGTTTGTTCTGGTGAAGCCGACTGTGCTGAGCAGCTGGACCAACAATCCGTTTTTCTTGATATGACTTCACCTGGCCATGAAGTAAGTATTTCAAGGATTTGGAAGAGGCGTTGCTTACCCGGCCATCTGAATGTGAGCCGTCATTTTTATCGCCATAAATATTGAGGGCTTGAAGGGACTTTAAAGTTTTGAGGTGTCGCAGTCCCAGCAAGGTTCGATAATTGGCGTTCATCTTGGTTGGCTGCCCATCCGGCTTTAACTTCATCCGATTGGGGGCGTCGTCCATCCCTAAAATCCCGTTAAAGTGCCCGGCAATGTCCACCTGCTTTTCCAATCGGGGCAACTTTGGATTATTGGCGTTCGCCAGTAAATAATAGACGATTGCCATGTTGCCCATCGAATGGCCAACCATATTCATTCGTTTGATTTGGTAACGCTGCTGGAGTTTAACGACGACATTCTTGGCCCATTGCGCGTCGGTAGGATAATTGCCATTGCGTGAGTTCAGATAGTTAACTTCCACGATTGGGTGACGATCGCCTGACTTGAACTGACCAATTAGCGTCACGTGACCGTTGGCCGCAACGTCCGCTCTGATAATTGATTTGACGGCACCAGCCTTCACAGCTGCTTGAGCCATGTGGTTTTCCGCACGATAACTGCCACCGAATCCGTGGAAAAACAGCGTCGGAACGGCTTTACTATCGGCAGTGGGGGCCGCATGGCTACAGCCGCCCAGCAATCCAGTCATTAGTAGTAATAACGCGCCTAGAAATACGATTTGTGTTTTTTTCATCAGCCAATTTTCCTCTAAAAACGTCCTAATCTTTGAAATGACGGGGTTGTCACCGCATTTGGATTCATCTAGCCTAACTTTTGTGACTCGATTATACAACGCTTAGCGGGGCGCACTGATTATTTGGCACCGACTTTATTTGGTCAACTAAAAACAGCCCCGAACACACCAAGTTAACGGTGGTTCTGGGCTGCTGCCTGTTAGTTATTGGTTAATTATTCGGTCGCGTTCGTTGTCCGCATCTTTTTTAATCCTGGCAGGGTGATCATGGTGATAAATGAGATCACGTATAAAGCGGAGAGAAAGGCCATGACGACGGTTAGTGAGTAGTGATCCATCAGAATGCCGATCACGACTGACGAGAAGCCGCCGACCGCCCGGCCAATGTTAACAATGACGTTGTTGGCAGTTGACCGGATTTCTGTCGGGTACAAGCGGCTGATAACCGCGCCGTAACCGCCAAACATGCCGTTTGAGAAGAAGCCAACGATTGCACCGATGATCAGCAGTGTCACGGTATTATGAGCCAGCGTAATGGTGAAGACCATTGCGGCTGAGGCAATCAGGAAGATGCCAAACGCCCGCCGGGGACCGAAGAAATCAAGAATGGTTCCAAATGTCATCATTCCCAGACTCATGCCGATAATGGTCGCGATCATCCACAGAGATGACCCGGAAACGTTCAGTCCCAATTGTTTCTGCACAATGATTGGCAGCCAGTTCATCAGGCCAAAGTATCCGGCAATTTGAACGGTGGTCATAATCATCAATGCGAAGCTCTGGTAAGCTAACTTGGGCGAACTGAACATGTATTTGAAGACGGCACTGGTCGTGGATTCCTTTTCGGCCTTTTTGGCTTCAACGAATTCTTGGGTTTCCGTCAGGTGACGGCGAACAAAGTAGGTGAGAACTACTGGAACCAGGCCCAATAAGAACAGGGCGTGCCAGCCGAGGTTGGGGATGATGAACGCGGCGGCAATTGCTGCTAAGATCGCCCCAATTTGGCCGCCAATTGCGGCAACCGAGGTCATTTTCCCGATTTGATTCTTGTGGAATGATTCGGCGATCAGCGAAATGCCGACGCCGTATTCCCCACCGGCACCGATACCGGCCAGAAAACGCAGGGCGTAAATAAAGGTAATGTTGTTGGCAAATGCCATTGCGGCGGTTGCGAAGGCGAAGATGAAGATGGTGTATGAGAAGGTCTTAACCCGGCCAAACCGATCACCGACAAGGCCGAAGAGCACCCCGCCAAACAGCATGCCAAGGTTGGTAATTGAGCCAATTAATCCCGCAGCCCCGCCACTCAGGTGAAGCTGGCTGATCATTGAACTCATCGCAAACGAAAGAAAAAGCACATCCATGTTTTCCAATGCGAATCCAGAACTGGTAGAAGCAATCACCCATTTCTGATTCTTGGTAAACGTCCGGCTGTGCGATAGTGTTGTATTTGTATTTTCCATTAACTCGTTCCTCCAAATGAATGCTCACTGACATTCGTTATTTTTTGCTGTTAACAGTATGCCATGGAAGCGGGGCAAATGCAAGGACGTCAGACAATCGGTGTTTGGAATTCTGCTAATTGAGAATATCGATAATGGTCTGCTTTACCTTTACAAATGATGGGGTATCCAATATGTCAATGAATTCAGAATGACGATTAGTATAGTCATACGTGTAAAATTGAAGTGGATTAACGTATCCATGAATATGTTGGCTAGCAACTTTCACGAGAAAGCCGCTGGCTCTTAATGCGTTATTGGCAGCGTGCGTGATTGGAGCAACGACGACCAAGTGGGTCAATCTGCTGTATCCTTGATTACTAAGAACCAGTGCTGGTCGTCGTTTGCGAATTTCATGGCCAACGGCTGGATCAAAATCAATATAAATAATGTCTTGTTGATTTGGAATATAGGATCTAGTCTTTTGGAATTTCTGAACCAACTAGTTTTCCCCCAAATTCTTCTTTTTGTTTTAAATCATGGGTCCGAATAAAGTCTTCATCGTGAAATGGATTTTGGTGTTTAGGAACGTAAACGATTACGCCGTCCCTGCCTTGAAAGACGTCAAATTCTTTGGCCTTTGGTTTAATGTCATTTGGAACTGTCAAAGTGTTAGAATTTCCAACTTTTCGAATTTTCACTGACATGATAATTGCTCCTCTCCATAATGTATACATAGTGTATACGAAATCCAAAGAAATTTCAATTCATTTACCCAGCGAAATCTTGGCTTGAACTGCCACCGCCAACGTGATAAAGTTATTAACAAATAAAAGAGCTTTAATTTGGTTCAGAGAGGCCAAAAGCGGACGATAAAAATAAACCAAGAGTCCGTGATTTTGCAACATGGTGGCACAGAGATGTGGCGCGGTGTGTAATTTCGGGCTCTTTTTATGTAAAAAAATCGGAGGGTAACCATGAGAGGACCATTAATTGTATCGCTTGACGTTTGGAACAGAGAAGGATTGTTCAAAATTATCGACCAATTTCCAACCGATGAGAACATGACCGTTAAAATTGGGATGGAATTGTTCTACGGTGAGGGACCGGAAATCGTTCGCAACTTGCTGGATAAAGGATTTAAAATCTTCTTGGACCTCAAGCTTCAAGACATTCCCAACACGGTTAAAATGGGAATGATGCAAATTGGCCGCATGGGGGTTACCTACACCACGGTTCATGCCTTGGGCGGATCAGAAATGATCGCCGCAGCCAAGGAAGGCTTGGAACTCGGCAGTGAAGAGGCCGGGGTGCCAACACCGAAGCTTCTCGCGGTCACCGAGTTGACCTCGATTACTGAAGACGCCCTTAAAAACGAACAGAATTGTCGTTTGGACATGGTTGACCAGGTTGTCTCGTTGGCAAAACTAGCCAAGCAGGCCGGCGCTGATGGGGTTATTACGTCCCCATTGGAAGTTAGTTCCCTGAAAAAGCAGGTTGGCGATGACTTCCTATATGTAACGCCTGGAATTCGGCCAGCCAACTTTCCGAAAGATGACCAATCACGAACCGCGACGCCGAAGCAAGCTGCTGAATACGGCAGCTCGGCCTTGGTTGTTGGCCGGCCAATTATTCGCGCCGACGATCCGGTGGCAGCTTACCATAAATTATTAGAGGAGTGGAATTATGCAAACTGATAAAATTATTCAATCGTTAATTGATAACAAAATTGTAAGCATCAACCTCAACAAACCATTTCGGTATGCCAGTGGGATCCTGTCACCAATTTATACGGATTTTCGTCTGACAATTTCCATTCCGACTTTGCGGGATATGATTGCTGACGGGTTAGCTGAACTCATCAAGGAAAAGTACCCCGAAGCCACGGTGATTGGCGGCGTTGCAACTGCCGGCATTCCCCACGCGTCATGGGTTGCTGAACGGCTGAACCTGCCACTGATCTATGTGCGGGCAAAGCCAAAGGATCACGGCGCCGGTAAACAAATTGAGGGCCGAATCACAAAAGACGATAAAGTTGTCCTGATTGACGACCTGATTTCAACTGGTGGCAGTGTCCTGGGAGCTGTTAAGGCCGTTCGCAAGGAAGGCGTTAACGTCATTGGCGTGGCTTCCGTGTTTACTTACGGGTTGCCCGACGCCGACAAGAACTTTGCGGCAGCCGACACGACACTTTATCCGCTGCTGAGTTACGCCCAACTCATTTCACAGGGCCATGAAGAAAACAAATTCTCCGATGAAGAGTACTCACGACTATCGACCTGGCACAAAGCCCCTTGGGACTGGACAAAACGGGAGGAACAGGCAAATGCTGCAAAGTAAAATTTCCTTGAAGGCCAACATTGGCAAATATGAATTTAACAACGTGATGCTCAATGCGGCCGGAATTCGCTGTGCGACAACCGATGAACTGACGAAGGTATTGAATTCTGAAGCCGGTGGCTGTGTGACGAAGAGTGCGACGCCGGAACCACGGGAAGGTAACGAAAGCCCGCGGATGAAAGCCACTCCTCTTGGGTGCATCAACTCGATGGGATTGCCAAATCACGGCTTGGACTACTACTTAAAGTTTGCTGAAGAGAACCAAGGCAAGAATGGCAAGCAGGTACTGCTGTCAATTGCTGGGTTGACCGTTGACCAAAACTTAGAAATGCTTCACAAAATTCAGGAAAGTTCGTTTGACGGGTTGGTCGAATTGAACCTCTCCTGCCCAAATATTAAGGGTGAATCCCAGATTGCCTACGATTTTGAAGCCGTTCGCGACATTCTGACCAAGACGTTCAAGTTTTTCACCAAGGATCTAGGCATTAAGTTACCACCGTACTTCGATTTGCACCAGTTTGATCAGATTGCTGACGTCTTGAATGACTTCCCGATCGCCTACGTTAATTCGATCAATTCGATTGGTAACGGTCTAATCGTTAATCCGGAAACTGAATCGGTTGTTATTAAGCCGAAGGGCGGTTTCGGCGGCCTGGGTGGCGACTACGTGAAACCGACGGCTTTGGCCAATGTCCGGGCACTGCGGTTGCGGTTAAAACCAGAAATTGCAATCATCGGAACCGGCGGCATCAAGTCCGGTCGTGACGTCTTCGAGCACGTTCTCTGTGGGGCCAACGTGGTTCAAATTGGGACGGCGTTTGGCTTTGAAGACGTGAAGATTTTCAGCCGGATTAGCAAGAAACTATCAGAAATCATGGCTGAAAAGGGTTATAGCAGCCTGGATGATTTCCGGGGTAAGTTAAAAACATTATAATTTTATCAATGACAAAGGGTCTGGAAAAAATTTCCAGACCCTTTGTCATTTTTAAATGAAGTTGGTGAAACGTGGATTTCAGTTGGTACCTCGTAATCTAATTAGTTGAGCTCTTGCCAACGTAGTAATTCAACACAGCACCAGGATGGGCGTCCTTAGCGCTCGCCGATGTGAATCCATATGAGGTGCTGTCATCATCGAAGTCCGCTGAATAACCAGCGGGAAGGCCCTGATAGTAGCCGAATTCTTGGGTGAGGTCCATGCCACTCTGCTTTTTGGATGGGGCAAACGGAACAATCACTGACCCAACCTTTTTATGGGTGGCAACATCAACGAAGTTTACCGTGATTCCCTTATCAGCCGCGGGAGTTGCCAATTTTTTGAGGCCGCTTTCCCGAATGTAGCCCATGATGTCGTTATTCAGATCGTCAACCGAATACCAAACGTCTCCTTGGCGGGTATTCTTCACGACCTTTTGGATGATAAAGATATCATTTTTATAGGGCGTCGACGTTTTCTTGTTCGGCATATTAATAAAGTTAGTAACCGTGATTGGTGCCACGTCAAATGGTAACGAATAAACTTTAGCGGTCCCATCAGAGGCGGTTCCGGGATTTGCAAGTTTGTAGAAACTTTGCTTTTGTTCGGGCGTCATTGCAACATCGGTCATGGTGTGAAAATCCGCTACCCCACCTGCGGGATTCTTGTGTTGTTCGTCCAAGTAATAAATGAGCCCGAGTCGGTAATTAGTGGTCCTGCCGGCATAGATCCAGCCCTTAATTTTATAGTCGAACGAGGCCACTTTAAAATAGACGGTGCCGCGATTGGTGACTGCGGTTCGCAGCCACATAAACGAGTCCAGCCCCCGCTTTGACTCAGCAAGTTGGGTCAGCTGAGCTTTTGACTTCACTAATTTAGCTCCCTGCATGGTTGCGGCTTTGGTGTACAGCGCGTTTTTACCTGTAAACGTCATATAAGAGCTTGATTCTTTGAGATTAGTACTGATCTTCGTTATTGTGGCGTAATTTTTTGCATGAGCCGGTTTATTTGTGATGATGCCACCGACTGAAATGCCGGCGATAACTGATAACATGATGATTCCCTTTTTCAACATTGAACTCAACTCCTTACAGAAAGCATACGCTCGATAACGTTTTTGGGCAATCTGCCAAGCCAATCAGCAGACAAAATGGGACTGCATTATAATGGCAGTATAATGATTTTTCGAAAGGGGCAGCTTAAATGGCAGATTCAAAAACACCTGAGCAGATTCAAGTTATTGGCGGCAACGTTAATAACCTTAAAAACATCTCGGTCAACATTCCTTTACATAAATTCGTGGCGGTTTCGGGACTTTCCGGCTCCGGGAAATCCTCACTGGCGATGGGGATTTTATACGCTGAAGGGGCGCGGCGGTATTTGGACGCCCTGGCAACTTACACGCGCCGGCGGATCAGTCAGGTTGGCCGGGCAGATGTCAAAGAAGTACGGCATATTCCCTCAGCTTTAGCACTGCGGCAACGACCAACCGTGCCCGGGGCCCGATCAACGGTGGGAACGATGACCGAAATTTTCAACGTCCTCCGGCTGATTTATTCTCGCCTGGGGTCGCCGAAATGCCCCAACGGCCATCAGGTGCCGCCAACCATTAAGATCGCGGAAGCCATGGATAAAGCCGGCGCCGATATGGGGATGATTACCTGTCCCACGTGCGGTGTGCGGTTCATGGCCTATAGTGCCGAGGACTTCGCCTTCAATTCCGACGGAGCCTGCAAGAACTGTGAGGGCTTGGGAATTACCAAACAACTGGATCCGAATATGTTAATTGGCGATACCACCAAATCAATTCGCGACGGGGCGGTTGCCGCTTGGCGGACACCGGGCCGTAACTTCATGCCGATTGTTGCCCAGGCGGCTGGCGTGCAAATTGACGTGCCCTATAACCAGCTAACGGACAAAGAAAAAGACATTGTTTTGCACGGAAAGCAGCGCAAGTACGCCATTGATATTCCCAGTCGCAATGGCCGGGTCTTCCATATGGATCACGCGCTTTACGAAAATGCCTATAACGCGATTGAGGACAGCATGGCCACCACGAAGAGTGAGGTGGCATTGAAACGACTGAATCGGTTTTATCGGTTCTTCACCTGCCCCGTTTGTCACGGAACCCGAATCAATCCAGATCGGCTGACCCAGTTGGTGGCCGGTAAAAACATTGCCGAGGCCAGCCAGTTACCACTTGGTAAGTTACCGGAATTTGTGACACAAATTAAAGCTTGGCTGCCTGACGACATGCAGGATTTAGCAAATAATCTCACCAGCGAACTGTTGAATCAACTCCAACCACTCCTGGATTTGGGACTCGATTACCTGACAATGGACCGGGCGGGGGCCACCCTTTCAACCGGTGAACTCCAACGAATCCAGCTTGGACGAACGCTTCGAACCCAAACGACGGGCGTGCTGTATGTATTGGATGAACCATCGGTCGGTCTGCACCCGGACAATGTTTCCGGTCTGATTAAAATTTTTCATCAACTGGTCGACCAGGGGAATTCGGTTGTCGTTGTCGACCATGAAACATCGATTATTAACGCCGCTGATTGGATCATTGAAATTGGGCCGGGTTCCGGCGTAAAGGGCGGCACAATTATCGATCAGGGAACTCCTGACCAGATTAAGGCCAGTTCGAAGTCGTTGATTGCTCCATTTTTAACCGGTCGCGGTACATTACTGACACGAAAAACGCAGCCGACGGACGTCTTTAAAAAGGGCGCGGTCAAACTAACCGTTAGCCACCGATTTAATTTAAACGACGTCTCGGCCGCCTTCCCGATTAATCGACTGACGTCGGTGACCGGTTTTTCCGGAGCCGGGAAAACGACGTTGGTTCTGGATGGGCTGCTGCATGCCTTTGAAGCTAAATTCAATAAACGCAAGCTGCCAAGCTACATCAGCAATTTTGAGCCCAGCCGAATCAGGCACATCGTCAGCGTTGACGCCACGCCGGTGGGCAAGAACGCCCGCTCCACGGTGGCTACTTACACCAATATCATGGATTATTTACGAAAATTGTACGCTGCTCAACCGGAAGCTAAAAAGCGCAAGTATACCGCCAGCAACTTTTCTTACAATAATAAGCAGGGCGGCTGCCCAACCTGTGGTGGAACCGGCGAAATTTCGCTGGATATTCAGTACCTGCCGGACATGGTTGAAACTTGTCCAACCTGTGGGGGCAAGCGGTTTAACAAGCAGGTTCTTGAAGTTAAGTGGCAGGGGATGTCCATCGCCGACGTTTTGGATTATGACGTTGATCAGGCAATTGACGTGTTTGGCGATGACACGGCAATCGGTTCGACACTGCGGGTTCTCCAGCAGATGGGCCTTGGTTACCTGCATTTGGGTGAGGCCACGCCAACACTCTCAGGTGGCGAGGCCCAGCGCTTGAAATTAACCTCTCATATGCGCCGCAGTCAGGCCAACACGCTGTTTATTTTTGATGAACCGTCGGTCGGCCTGCATCCGCTGGACGTGCACGTGTTACTGAAGGTGTTCTCCCAGTTAATCGATCAGGGGGCGACCGTCTTGATGATTACTCACGATCTGGACTTGATGGCCAACTCGGACTACCTGATTGATATGGGGCCGCGCGGTGGTGATCAGGGCGGTAAGATAGTGGCGGTTGGTTCACCAAAAGACTTGATTAAAACACCAAGAAGTTTGACCACTAAATATCTGCGGGAACATTTCGATCAGTATCGTGGCAAATAAGCCATAAAAGCACCTGTTTGAAGCGCACTTAAAATTGAATTTCTGGAGGATTTCCCATGACCCGAACAAATCGGAGCCGGACTGCGGTCGCGGCAATTACCCTGTTATTAGTCATTTACCTGACCGATATTAGTCTGGGTCTCCCAGACTCCCTGCTGGGGTCCGGTTGGCCGGACATGCATCTGAGCCTTAATGTCCCGGCGTCATATGCCGGCTTCATTACCATGATCATTGCCGCTAACACGATCATTTCCAGTTTGGCATCGAACCGAGTTACCCAAAAATTTGGAACTGGGTGGGTGACGTTTACAAGCATCTTACTGACGGCGGTCGCAATGTTGGGTTTTTCATTCTCCCATCACTTTTATACGCTCTGTCTCTGGGCAATTCCTTACGGCGTGGGGGCGGGGGCCATTGACGCCGCCACTAGTAATTTTGTTGCGCTGCACTACGATTCCCGTCAGTTAAACTGGCTGAACAGCTTCTGGGGCGTCGGTACGATTATCAGCCCGTATATCATGGGTGCCAGCTTGAATACCGCTGGTGGGTGGCATAACGGGTACTTAATTGTTGGCTCAATTCAAATGGGGATTGCTGTGACCATTTTGATCAGTCTTCCCCTCTGGAAAAGAAAGGAAGCCGCCCATCGACTCACGACGCAGGCGACTGAAAAATTATCAAATTGGCAGATGATTAAAATGCCGGGGATGCCTCAAGCGATGGTGGCGTTTTTCTCATACATTGCGATCGAACAGACCACCGCGTTGTGGGCCAGTACCTTTCTTCGACAAACTCACCATTTACCAGTTGATACGGTTGCTCGGGCTGGCGCCCTCTTCTACATTGGCATCACTGTGGGTCGTTTTGTAGCCGGTGTGATTTCTAACCGTTCTGGTGATTATTGGCTGGTCAATGCCGGATTGGGAATTATCGCAGTTGGAATTGGGATGATATTAATCCCGACCAGCAGCTACCGCTTTGTGATGGCTGGGTTGGTTGTCATCGGCTTGGGCTGTGCGCCAATTTGGCCGGCACTTCTGCACGCGACGCCAAATAATTTTGGCGCGGCGCATTCTCAGATTGCGATGGGAATTCAGATTGCCGCAGCATACGTTGGGACAACGACCATGCCGCCGTTGTTTGGACTGCTGGCAAGCTGGGTGGGAATTGAATTGTTCCCAGGATTCCTGCTTTTCTTTCTGGTTGTGTGCGGGGTCGCGGTGATGAGATTGAAGCAGAAAGCGGCAGTACAAAAGGGAGACTGAGTGTTATTTCAGTCTCCAAGCAGGGCACCGTTATCTTAGACTAATAACCGATCATCATTAAATTACACCCGATGAAATGGTCGATCGCTCTTTGCAATATCTAAGGCCCATTGTGGCATTGGTCGATTGTGACGGTAGAAGTTATGGTCATTTTTTCCGAGTTTGCGGATAACTTTTGCAGGATCTCCATAAGCTAAGACGTTGGCAGGAATGTCCTTGGTAACAACCGATCCGGCACCAATGACGCTGTTTTCTCCAATTGTCACTCCGGGAGTCACCGTAACATTGGCTCCAAGCCACACATTATTTCCGATGGTTACCGGAAGTCCGAATTCCGCGCCGGTTTTACGCCGAACTTGTGGATCCAGTGCGTGGCCGGCAGTGTAAATGCCAACGTTTGGGGCAATCAACACATCGTTGCCAATGGTTACGGGTGCGGCATCGAGAATTGTTAAATTATTATTGGCAAAAAAATTCTCTCCAAGCGTTGTGTTGATACCATAGTCAATATGGAAGGGGATTTCGACGAAGCAGTGGTGACCGATGTGCTTAAAAATTTTACTTAGTAATTGCTTTCGTCCTGATAAATCACGGTAATTTAAGCGATTGTATTGGTACAGCAGATCCCTTACCTTGAATCTTAATTCAAGTAATTCAGGGGTTTGGTAATAAAGATCGCCGTCAGCCATGTGTTTGAGTTCCCGTTCAAGTGTCATGTACAAAGAGCCTCCAATTATTTTGACAGTCTAAAATTCGGATAAATATGAAGAGGTTGAGACAATGATATTTTTGTCTCAACCTTTTTAAAAGTTTCATAAATGACGCATTATTTTGCGGATTCAGTTGCTTTAGAATCAGCCATTCGGGTTCGTAAGGTTTCCTCGATATCTTCCAAGGATCGGTTACGCGTTTCAAATACCTTAGCGTGAACGAACCAGATAGCGGCAAAGCACAAGACACCATAACCGATGAATAAGCTACCAGTGCCGAAGAAATCAAGCAATGGTGGGAAGGTCAACGATACCACCATGTTGGCCGACCAGTTAATCACACTTGAGAACGAATTCCCAAGGCCCCGAATGTTAAGTGGGAAGACTTCACCAATCATGACCCACATAACCGGACCCCAGGTTGCGGAGAAGAAGGCGATGTAGATGGTCAGGGCAATCACACAGATAATTGCGGCCGCGTGACTTTGCCCGGAAAACTTCATCGCGAAGCTCATGACGAACAAGGAGACCCCCATGCCAATGGCGCCGCCAATTAACATGGTTTTACGATCAATTTTATCCATGATCATTACGGCAACCGCTGTGACGATGACGTTAAAAATGCCGATCCCGATGTGGGCGATTAATGCGGCGGAAACACCGAAGCCAACGTCGGTGAAGATGGTGGGGGCGTAGTAGAGAACGGTGTTACAGCCCATGACTTGTTGGAAAATCGCCAGGCCAACCCCGATGATCAATGATGGCCGAACTAGTTTTCCAAATAATTCTGACCAACCACCACTCTTAATAGCGGCTTGTTCCTTAATGTCGGAGAGTTCTTTGTCGACGACGCTGGTGTTATGTTTGTTCATAATTTCCAGAATCTGGCGGGCTTCCGCCACTTTATTTTCTTTGACCAAGAAGCGGGGACTTTCTGGCAGAACCAACGCCCCGAAGAACAATAGGGCAGCTGGAATGGCCGCAAATCCAAGCATCCAGCGCCAGCCGGTGTAGAAGCCGGAGAAGGAATAGTTGGTCACATAGGCGATAAAGATTCCGGTCATGACCATTAGTTGGAACAGACTAGACATTGATCCCCGTTTGTCGGCAGGTGATAATTCTGCCAAGTAAGTTGGAATCAGGGCTGAAGCGGCTCCAACAGCCATTCCTAAGATAATTCGGGAAACAATTAGGGTCCAAAATTCTGGTGAAAAGGCTGATCCGATTGCCCCAATAAAGAAAATAATGCCTGATAATAGAACGAGTTTTCGCCGGCCATAGCGGTCTGACATTGGGCCAATCACCGCGGAGCCAAGGATGGCCCCTAATAGAACGGCACTGACGACCCAGCCCTGCTGCCATGAATCAAGATGGAGCTGTTTTTCGATAAATAAAATGGCTCCGGAGATAACGCCGGTATCGTAACCGAATAATAAACCACCTAAGGCACCAAAAAAGTAAACGAACGGTGATGATACTTTGTGAACCTTGGGTGTAGACGCCGTATTTTTTTGCATGTATTAACACCTCATATTTGTTAAAAAGTCAGAGTGACGAATAAATTGTAAGTAAGTTGGTTTGATGAACTTTCTAACTGAAATGAATGGTACCATCTTTGATTCAAAATTGCAATCGCTTACAAGAAATTAATCACATTTATTTGTCATTTTATGAGCATCAACGATTTGCAATTTACTAAAAATCAACCAAATTATTTTCATATGGTCATGGCTCTGATATGATAGTGCTAATATGGACTTATTAGAACGATTGAGGGTTGGCAAAATGAAAGCAATTACCAATAAGGACTTGATGAGGCGGGCAAACACCAAACTGGTTCTGCAAGAAATTTTTAATAATGAATATACGACTCGAGCCGCTATATCAAGGGAACTTGGGCTTAATAAATCGACGGTTTCCTCGATTTATGATGATTTAAAGGAAAAGCGACTTGTTGAAGAAGTTGGTGAAGGCGCTGCTTCCCATGTTGGGGGACGGAAGCCAACCAATATTCGCATTTATGACCAGTATGGTTTTACTTTGAGTTTTGATATTTCGTTTCATAATCTTCACTTTATGGCGAATTATTTGAACGGCACGATTATTGAGCAAAGTGAAATCAATATCGATCATAAGGATATTAATGAAATTACTGATTTAATAAAAAAAACGATTAACCGATTTGTAAGCAATGTTGTGTCAGTTAATGGTCTGCTGGGTATCTGCCTGTCGATTCATGGGATTGTTAATGATCAACAGGAAATTGTCTATTCGCCGTTTATCGATTTCCAGGATGTTCAGTTAAACGAACTGCTGGCGGCCGCCTATCACGTGCCGGTTATATTAGAGAATGAATCTAATTTAACGGCGGTGTACGTCCGGGATTTTGTGATGCGATATGATAGTAAAAACTTGATTGCCATTAGCATTCATAAGGGGATTGGGTCAGGAATTATTGTTAATAATCAACTGTTTCGGGGATTCAAAGGTCAGGCGGGCGAAGTTGGCCGAACGTTAACCAAAAATGAAGCGGGTCAGTTGACATCGATCGAACAAATCTGTTCGGAAGATGCGATTATTAATCGATTAAGTCAGCAATTAGGGGATGAACATCTAACTCGTTATCGGGTTGTTGAACTTTATCGAAGTGGTAATCAGCAGGTTGGTCAGGTGATTAACGAGTTCATTCAAGAAATTGCCAGTCTCATTTATAATTCAGCAATGTATTTTGACACGAACGCGATTTATATCGGCTCGCCACTAATGGAGGCGGCACCTGAAATATTTGCCAAGGTCGCTGAAACGGTGCGGGCGCTAAATACTAATTCAATTGAATTAGTGAGGTTAAAAGATTCCGATCGGGCAACGCTTTTAGGGGCTTGTTCGGTGATAACCCATCATGTGCTCGACGTGGTGGGCTATCCGTTAAGCTTTGTGGATAAAGAGGCTTGATTTGTTCTAACATCATTATTGTTGGGATGCTTCTTGATAATAAGCAATCTAAAAAGGGAAGAAATGGTTTTTACCTAATTTCTTCCCTTTTGTTTGGTCCGACTGCTGGTTATCCAGAAATATAATTTTCTTGAATGGCTTTACCATACATGGTGGTTTCCCTAGATTTACGATAATCGGCGGGACTAATTTTACTAATGAGTTTAAAGTTCCGGTTGAAAGTTCGTAGATTGGCATATCCAACACTAAATGCGATTTGCGTAATCGAGTCATCAGTATTCTTCAATAGCTGCCTGGCCTTTGATATGCGAAATCGATTCAGATACTTTGTGAATGAGATATCCATGATTTTTTGGAATAATTTAGACAAGTAGACATAGTCATAACCAATTGCTTCAGACGCAAGCTGTAACGTACACTGGCCTGTATAATGATTGTTGACATAGTCGATAATCCCATGGACAATATTTAGTTTCTCGGAGGTCTTTTGCGGGATGAATTCGGTTTGCTCGATGACCTTACTACACAGAGAGTAGAGTAATCCCTTGATTGCAAAAATATTCGTTGTATTTTCAAAACTAAGTGGCTGATTATTGAAGATAATCGGATTTTCAGGGATTAGCCCATTGTACTGTTCGTTAAAAGCCCCCACAATTTCGGGCGAAAACAGGACAATGGTCACCGTGGATCCAGGAAGCATATTAAAACCGTGAATTTGATTGGGAAAGACAATTGCGAATTGTCGGTGATTGACGTTATACGTCGTTTTTTCAATTTGGACATGAACTTGGCCGCGCTTAACAAATATCATCTCAAATGCCCGGTGTAAATGAAGCGGGTAATTGAAATCTGTTAAGTCAAAATGCTTAAATATCGGCGATGACTCAAGCCCAAAGTGCTGAAAAAGAACCATTTTAAAAACACCCCCTAATGACGAAAACAATTATTGTCCAAACCATAACAAAAATCAACCTTTTTTTAAAGCGCTTTCGTGGATATACTTATCACAGATTTGATCGAATCGTTGTTTTCCACACTTTAGAAAGCGCTTTAAAACATTCGTGGAAGAAGGAGTGAGTCATGACAGTTTACTACGTTTCAAAGAATGGTGATGATCGTCAATCAGGAACGGAAAGCCAACCGTTTCTGACGATCAATCATGCCGCCCAACTTGCACTGCCAGGTGACACCGTGATGGTTCACCAAGGCGTTTATCGTGAGTGGGTTGATCCTAAGAATGGTGGTCTTAATAATTATCAACGGATCATATATTGCGCTGCTGCCAACGAACAGGTGATATTAAAGGGATCAGAACGGGTTTCTAACTGGCGTTTAATTGACCGTGGCGTTTGGAAAGCAACCGTCCCTAATGAAATTTTTAATGGCGAGAACCCATTTGCCGAAAGGCTGGCCGGTGACTGGTTGGAACAGGACAATAATTGTCATGCTGGTGACTTATTCGTTAATAACCATTCTTTTTACGAGGCTCACAGTTATGGTGAGTTGGAAGATCCAGACGAAAGGCAAAGTGTCACGGACTATGTGACCGGTCTTACGATTCAGGATCCGCATTCTTATGAAACAAAATATCGCTGGTTTGCTGAGGTTGGGGGGCAAACAACCACAATTTATGGTAACTTTCATGAATTAAATCCTAATGACGAATTAGTCGAAATAAGTGCTAGAAAATGCTGCTTTTATCCGCGACGGACTGGCATTAACTTTATAACAATTTCGGGGTTTGAAATTTGTCAGGCTGCGACGCCTTGGGCACCGCCAACTGCAGAACAATTTGGAATGGTCGGCGCCCACTGGTCAAAGGGTTGGCAAATCAAGAATAATGACCTCCATGATGCGAAGTGTAGCGCGATTAGTATTGGTTGCCCTGAACTTGGTGATGATAATGCCTATAATCGTCGTCACGATAAGCCGGGTTATCAATATCAATTGGAGAGAGTCATTAAGGCGCAGCGTCAAGGCTGGACCACTGAACGGATTGGTTCGCATACGATTCGTAATAATCAAATTCATGATTGCGGGCAGTGTGCCATCGTTGGTAATCTTGGCGGCATTAAGAGTCACATTATTCATAATCATATTTTTGATATTGGGATGAAATTTGAATTTGGTGGCTGGGAAATTGCGGCAATTAAACTCCACGCACCGATTGATACGGATATCTCGCAAAACCAAATTGATCATTGCATTTTGGGAACCTGGCTAGACTGGGAAGCCCAGGGAACGCTTATTGATCGTAACTTGTACCATCACAATTTACGGGATCTTTTAATTGAAATGAGCCATGGCCCGTTAATGGTTGCGAATAATATCTTTGCTTCGAAACGGGCGATTGATGAATATGCTCAGGGGACAGCTTTTGTTAATAATTTGATTGCCGGCCAAAATACCATTCAGAGTGTCTTAAATCGCGCAACGCCGTATCATTTACCTCACTCTACCCTTATTAAGGGGTATGCAATGGTTTATGGTGGCGATGATCGCTATTACAATAACATTTTCATCAAGCCTACTGGAGAGAACTTCGCAACTGGAACGGCCACATACAACGGTAGTCCAACGTCAATGTCAGAATACATTGAAAAAGTTGAGCAACGGATGCCGGGCGACGTCGAATTGTTTGAAACCGTTCGCCAACCAACTTACATTAATCACAACATTTATTTAGGTGGTGCTCAAGCATTTTCACGCGAAGTTCACTTTATGAAGTATGAGACTGACGATCTAAATTTGGTTATTGAAACCCATAACGGTGTAACCTCATTATCTTTACGGATGCCGCAGCAGTTTGACAATGGTCAGGGAGAGCAGATTACAACGGCTCAACTTGGATTGATCAGACTGGCCAATACAAGGTTCGAAAGCCCTGACGGCAAGCCGCTGACTATTGATGTTGACTATTTTGGTGATCGTTACCAATCCGGCGTGGCGATTGGCCCGTTCCAGGCATTAAAATCTGGCGAAAATCATTTTGAAATTTGGCATGAAGAATAAAACTGTTTTTTGGATTTATTAGTTTGGATAGCAAACGAACTAACTAGTTTAGTAACCTGTAGTCACAAAATCTTGACTCATATCATTTTTTCAAGAAAGGTTGATAAATATGGCACAAAATGAAAATGTTCCAGAATGGCACGGAACCGTTCTAGACAGTGAACAACCTAAAAAACCCATTAAAATTGGGATTGCGACTGGTATTGGAGCCCTCCTATGGTTAGGACCATACTTGGGTGTCAACGGCGTTTTGCTTCCTGCAAAGGTTCAGCAAATTATTCCATCTGACAAGGCTCAAGTCGTTGCATTACTTGCTTCTGCAGCGATGATTGCCGCAACGTTAGCGAATATCATTATTGGCGGTTTCTCTGACATCACCCGGTCGCGATTTGGCCGACGAACCCCGTGGATTATTGCTGGGTCTGTTGGAAGTTTAATAACGTTGCTTTGGTTCAACATGGTCACTTCCGTGCCAATGATGGTCGTTGCGTGGTGTTCATATCAGATATGTTTGAATGCAATCGTTGCCCCATTGCTGGCTTTCTTACAGGATCAAGTTGCCCCTAAGAACCGGGGAACCATTTCTTCAATTTATGCATTTGGTTACGTTATTGGCCAGTATGGTGGTCAAGTTGTCGGGGCGCAATTCTTGGGGAGTGTTGGAACCGGTATCATCGTGATGGCCTTCCTAACCCTACTTTCCGGTCCAATTGCAGCGATTATCGTTCGCGAACCTTCAAGCAAGGGGATGCCTAAGAAACACTTCACGATGGGAATGGTTGTTCAAAACTTTATCTTCCCACTACACCATGCTAAGGATTTCTATCTTGCCTTATTTGGCAAGTTGTTAATCAACACTGCCACGACGGCGATCATGGGTTACCAGCTATACATCTTGAGTGATTATATTAATTTGAACACTGGTGGTCAGCAAAAGTACATTTCAATTATTAATATGATGCTCATGGTGACCGCAATTGTGATGTCAATTACTGCTGGTCCTGTGTCTGACTGGATGAAGAGCCGAAAGATTCCGGTATTCATCGCGGCATTCCTGGTAGCTATTGGGGTTGCCTTCCCAATGTTAAGCGATAAACCATGGACGATGCTTGTTTATGGATTGCTCGCTGGTTTAGGAATGGGGATCTTCTTCGCCGTTGACCAAGCGCTTAACTTGGAAGTTCTGCCAAATCCACAAACGGCTGCCAAAGATTTAGGAATTTTGAACTTAGCTAACACTGGTTCACAGATTATTGGACCGATCGTTGCCGCTTCAATCGTTACGGCAACCCACGGAAGTTACTTTGGTATTTTCCCAGTATGTGCTGGGTTAGCCCTTGTGGGTGGAATTATGATTCTCTTTGTCAATGAACATCGAGACGTGAAGATTCAAGCAGAAAATGCTAAGTAACATCAAATAAGTAACAACTCAGTTGCCGAGGTGAACGGCCCTTGCCGCCTGAGCAACGATAAACGTCAATTTGTAAGGGCAAAAATCAAATAGAGGTGAAATTATTTATGAGTGCAACACAAATCGAAAGTACACAAGACTCAAAGCTTGTTAAGAGCGAGTTGAGTACCACGACCGAGAAGCTTCATAATAATCTCGAAGTTGGCACGGAAAAGCGTCAAGAAATTTGGGGCTTTGGCCAAACTTTCAATGAACTAGGCTGGCAGGCATTGCAGAGCCTGTCTGAAGAAAAACGTAACGAGATTTTAGACGATTTATTCAAACCAGGTGAAGGGGAAAACTACCGAATTTGTCGGATCCCTGTCGGTGCCAGTGACTATGCCATCAATTGGTATAGCTGTGATGAGACGCCGGATGATTATGACTTGAAGGATTTCTCGATTGAACGTGATAAGAAGTACCTGATTCCATATATCAAAGCCGCTCAAAAGCGGAATCCCGATATCGTCTTTTCAGCATCCCCATGGAGTCCCCCAACCTGGATGAAGACAAAGGCTGTCTATAACTATGGAATTGTTAAGCACGACCCAAAGATTCAGCAAGCCTATGCCAATTACTTTGTTAAGTTCATCAAGGCTTATGAAGCAGAGGGGATTCACATTAGCCAGTTGTTCCCACAGAATGAGCCACAACGTGATCAACCATTCCCATCATGCTACTGGACTGGTGAAGAGTTACGTGACTTCATCAAGAATTATCTTGGGCCAACTTTTGAAAAAGAAGGGTTGAACACAGATATTTGGCTGGGAACGATCAACTCGCCACTTGAAGATACCGAAATGACCAAGGACGAAACGACTGACTACCCAGTGATTACCGAAACGGTTCTTTCTGATCCGGATGCCTATAAGTATGTTAAAGGCGTTACCTATCAGTGGGCCGGTAAATCAGTTCTTCAGCGGACGGTTCAATCATTCCCAGAGCTTCACTATTTCCAATCAGAGTCTGAATGTGGTAATGGTAAGAACACCTGGACATATGGGGAATATGTCTTCAATCTATTCCGTCACTACATTAGCAATGGGGTTAATGCCTACATGTACTGGAACTCCGTTTTGCAAGATGGCGAAAGTACCTGGGGCTGGTTACAAAACAGTATGATCTCAGTTGATTCTAAGACTGGTGAAGCAACTTATAACCCTGAATACTACGTAATGAAGCATTATGCGCACTATGTTAAACCAGGTGCTCACTTGCTTTCATATGGCGGGCATGCTGCCGGAGAAGCAACGGCTTACGAGAATCCAGATGGTAGTGTCGTTGTTGTTATGTCAAATAGCATGAATCATGATCGAGATATTACGATTGATGTTAAAGGTCAGGCATATAAGGCACACGTTAAGGCGCATTCGTTTAGTACATTTGTTTTTGACTAAATCTAAATATCATTAGAGAGTTGTGAAGGCAGTGGGGGAGTGTTTACCGTTTTATTCTCATTGCTTTTATCGCCGAATCCGCCGATTTCGAAACCAAAATCAGCTATCAAAAAAAGACTAACTTTTACAGTGGATCAAATCCTTTTAGGACTTGCGTTCATCATAAAGGTTAGTCTTTTTAACGGGTTAATTATTCCGCATTTGCCGAAACCAAACTCCGTTGATGCAGGTATGTCACCCCACCGAAGACGACGGTCCAAATGATGGCACCGACAGCTCCGATAATGTCCTGAGGAATGAAGAACAGGGTTATAAAGATAATTGCGAAGAACGCGATGGTCAGGGGACTTGTTACTTGGTACCATGGCATCTTAAAGCCGTTTGGCAGAAAGTCGCTGGATTCACGATATTTCCGGTGGGCCATCATGGCCAATGCATACACGATAATATACATGTCGTTCGATGAGCCGGCCACAATGGTGAAGACGGAGGCCGTTGCGCTTGTGAGACTCATCAGCGGCGTGATGAGCAGGAACAGAGCGGAGAGACCGATGGCAGCGGCCGGAACGCCATTCTTGGAGATTTTAGCGACGTGGCGGTTGAGCCAGCTGGTCTCTGGAACCTCAGTGGCGATTTGATAGAGGTGGCGACCAGCTGAGAAGATAAAGCTGTTCAGGGAAGAAGAGGCCGAGGTCAGCACGACAAAGTTGATGATCGCAGCGGCAGCCGGGAAACCGGCGAGCTTAAATACCTGAACGAAGGGACTGCTTGCGGCGTTCAAATGGGTCCATGGAATAATGCCCATGATGACGATGAGGGCGCCAAAGTAGAAGATCAAAATCTTAAGTAACGTTTCGTTAACGGCCTTCTTGATAATTTTATGGGGTGTCGTTGCTTCACCAATTGTGATGCTGACGAATTCGATTCCTTGAAAGGCAAAGAAGACCATTGGGAAAGCTGAAATAAAGCTGAGACCACCATGGGGAAACATCGTGAAATTATGGAAAATGTTTTCGAAGGACGCGTGGCCAACTGGCGTTGCGGCGTGACTGGTCATCATAAAAATCCCGGTAACGATCAAGGCGACGATTGCGACAATTTTAATCAGCGCGAACCAGAATTCGGCCTCACCAAATAATTTGGCGGCGATCAGGTTGACCAGGGCCAACGTTCCCAGAAAGGTCACTTGAATCACCCACGACGGGATGTTAGGAAACCAAAATTGGACGTACGTGGAGATGGCCGTAATTTCGGCCATGGCACAAAAACTCAGTCCCAGCCAGTAGGTCCAGCCGGTGAAGTGGCCAACAGTCGGGCCAAGATATCGGGTGATAAAGGCAACGAATGTATGCTGTGATGGATCCGAATAGAGCATTTCGCCGATTGCCCGCATCATCAAGAAGAAAAAGATGCCAAGTACTAAGTAGACTAACAGAATTGACGGCCCGGTTTTACTGATGGTGGTTCCCGATCCTAAGAATAATCCGGTCCCAATCGTCCCGCCAATGGCAATCATCTGGACATTTCGATTACTAAGGGAACGGCGGGTTCCATCAGCGTTCTCTGTAACGTTTGATTTTTGCATAAACAACTTCCTCCTCACTTGGAGTTGACCGATTGGGACAACTTCAACAACTCGTTCATGAAAATTTTTAAATTAGAGGCCCTCTAATTAAGCTGAAGTTATTCTACCATGTGAACGGCAAAAAGCCGATATTTCAAGGGGAAGACGTTAGATGATTTTGTGAAATAAACTAATTTTTGATGAAAGAAAGGCAAAAGTTGGTGTCTACCTATGAAAATAAACTTGGCTTTTCATAGGTGACCAAGCGGTGAAAATTTTGACGGTGCCATATTTGGCGAATCAAAAAAGGGGGTGAAGACTGTGTATAACTTGTCTTCATCCCTTATTGGGTCAACGTTAAATTGGTTAAATTCAATTAGTCAGGTTCATCCTCGTCTGGTAGTTTTAACGGTCGCGGCCCGATATTTGTCGTAAACGCCACCGTGGTGTGGGTATTTCCAAACTCTTTAAGCGAGGCGTTGAAGCGATTCAATTCGGTCATATTTTTATAAAAAACCTTCAGTTGAACCGCGGCGTCCCCGGTGATGTAATTACATTCCACCACGTTGGGGACCTTCGAGACGAACTCAACGAACCGCGGAAGTTCTTTATAGCTCACGTCAAGACGGACAAACGCCTTGATCAGGTAGCCCAACTTTTCATAATTGACGTTGGCCGTGTACCCGTTGATAAAGCCGTGCTCTTCCAAATGCTGCAGGCGAACCGATGCCGATGGCGCAGAAATAAAGCACTTCTCCGCGATGCTTTTAATTGAGGCTCGGCCGTCTTCTTGAATGATGTTGAGAATTTTGCGATCTAATTTATCCATTGGCGAACGCTCTTTTCTTCTTGGAATATTAACCTTCATTATACTATTACAATCGCAAATGAACGAAATTGACGGCTTAGCTAACTTGTTTGGCCGCTGGTGGGAATCTTAGGCGCGGGAGACGTGGGCTTTTGATGGTGGTTAATCGCCCTGATCAGCATAAACAGCAAGATAAGCGCAACCGCCGCGTAAATTGCGGCACCAATACTGATTTTGTCGAGGCCAACGACGCCCACCATCACCGATGCGGTCGCTGATCCCAGCGAAATGCCGAAGTTAAAGAAAATTGAGCTCAACGATGAAGCCAGCACTAAGGATTGGGGATAGTCATCCTCGGCGGTATTAAGGAAGTGCAGCTGAATTGGTGAGTTAAGGACGGTGACAATCAACGTTAACAGTAAAATGATTGCCATCCCAGAAAGTTGGTTCATGAGGCCGACCGGCAAGAGAAGGAGTAACACAATGTCGGCGACATAGTACTTCGGAATTTGCCGCAATGAATGGGGCTTTTCGGCAATCGCTCCAGAAAGCCGGTTGCTGGCAATGCTCATAATACCGATGATGAACAACAGCCAGTTCAGGGCCTGATCGCTGAAACCCATTGAGGTGGTTAGCAGCGGTCGGATATAGGTGTAGTAGGCGTACATCGTGGCGGCTGTAAATAGCACCAGAAAAATGGCAATGTAGATGCGGGAATCCAGCAGGAGCGTCAGTTGATTTTTAATGGAGCTTTTAGTTTGTGGGACTTTTTTCGGAAGGAGGAACACCAACAAAATAAACGTGAGGATGGTAATCGCAGAGATCCCGAAAAATGCCCAGCGCCAGTTATAACTGGTGGAAATGGCAACGCCGATTGGAACGCCGAACACTGATGCGATGCTGAATCCGGCAAAGATCCACGAGACTAAGCTTGCTCGTTTGTTTCGCGGCGCAATGGTGCTGGCAAACGTCATGACCAGAGAGATAATCGATCCGGCTGTGAACGCCGTAATCACCCGAGATATGACCATGAACCAGTAGCTGGTCGCAACGCCGCTCAAGGTGTTGCCGATCAAAAAGACCAGCATCAGTGCTAGTAGCGTTTTGTAGCGACTGTAACGACTGGTCAGAATCGTCACGAAAGGCGTGCTAATGGCATAAACCGTCGCGAAAATGGTCACTAAATATCCCATTGTTGAGATTGGGGTCGCAAAGTCCTTTGATAGGTCCGACAGAATTCCAACAACGATGAATTCATTACAGCCCAGCATGAATGCGACTAATACAAATAAAATGGCTTGTAGTTTAAATTTGGTCATGTCCTCACCCGCCTCCAAGTTCGCTTATATTCTTAGTATAGTTGTTCTAATCGATAACAGCAGCCTTATTAGCATAGCATATTTTTGAGTGAATCTCCTCAATACGGAAACAAAAGGGATCAGAAAAAAGTTGAGAAAGTGATTGAAAGGGCTTGCAATAATTTAAAGTCGTTGTAAAATGATATTTGTAAGTTGGTTGTGTGAACAAACTAAATAAAAAGATTATTTGGAGGACTTCTTCTATGAGTTATTGGAACGTTGATAAAATCAAATACGTTGGCACTAAAGATAAAAAATCCGGGTTAGGATTCCAATATTACAACCCCGATGAAGTGATTGGCGGCAAAAAGATGCGTGACTGGCTGCGATTTGCCGTTGCCTACTGGCACACTTTTGACCAGCGGTTAGTTGATCCATTTGGCGACGGGACTGCGCTTCGGCCTTATGATAAGTACACTGATCCAATGGACCAAGCGTTGGCGAAAGTGGATGCAGCGTTTGAATTTTACGATAAGCTGGGCGTTGACTTCCTTTGCTTCCACGATCGTGATTTGGCGCCTGAAGGGGATACGCTTCGGGAGACGAACAAAAATTTAGACAAAGTTGTGGATAAGATCGTTGAGAATCAAAAGACGTCCGGTATGAAAGTTCTTTGGAATACGTCTAATCTGTTTACCAACCCCCGCTTTGTGGCGGGAGCTGGAACATCCCCATACGCCGACATTTTTGCCTACTCAGCCGCGCAATTAAAGCACAGCCTTGAAATCGGCAAGCGCGTTGGCTCTGAAAACTATGTCTTTTGGGGTGGCCGTGAAGGCTATGAATCACTTTGGAATACGGATATGAAGCGTGAACAGGAACACGCCGCAAAGCTCTTCCACATGGCCAAGGACTACGCCAACGAGATTGGCTTCGATGCCCAAATGCTGCTTGAACCAAAGCCAAAGGAGCCAACCACTCATCAGTATGATTTTGATGCCGCAACGACCATTGCCTTTATGAAGGAATACGGGTTGGACAAGGACTTCAAACTGAATTTGGAAGGCAACCACGCCAACTTGGCCGGGCACACTTATCAGCATGAAATTCGGGTTGCCCGTGAAGCTGGTTTGTTGGGATCGTTGGATGCCAACCAGGGTGACAAACTCATTGGCTGGGATATTGACGAATATCCGTCAAATCTATACGAAACAACCGCTGCAATGACTGAAGTTGTTGAAAACGGCAGCATTGGCCCTCGTGGTGGATTGAACTTTGACGCCAAGCCACGCCGGTCATCATTTGAACCGGAAGACCTCTTCTATGGTCACATTGTCGGCATGGATAGCTTTGCTGCTGGCCTCCGGGTTGCCGTTGCAATGAAGCAGGACGGTGTTCTTGATAACATCGTTAAGAATCGTTACAGTTCATTTGACTCAGGAATCGGTGCTGACATTGAATCGGGCAAGGCCAGCATGGCTGACCTTGAAGCCTACTCATTGGATAAGACCCAAAAGCAGCTCCGGGACGCAACCCATTCCGATCATTTGGAAGAAATTAAGGATACGATCAATCATTACATCATTCAGACTTTGAAGTAGTGATCGATTGTGGATGACCCCATTCATCAATAAACGATATAATGTATTAAAAGGAATGGAACTAACCTGCCATTCCTTTTTTCGAAGAGGAGGAGCGATTCAATATGACTGATTGTGTACTGGGCGTTGATCTTGGAACCAGCGCCGTCAAAGTGTCAGCCGTCACCAAAACTGGTGAGATTATTGCCCAGGAGGGGATGGACTTTCCCCTTCGCCAGCCCAAGCCGGGATACGCCGAGCAGGATCCTGAGGACTGGGTAAGCGCAACGACGGTGGCGATTGTCCGCTTAATCTTAAATGACCAATTGAAACCTGAACAGATTAAAGGCATCAGTTATTCCGGCCAGATGCACGGCCTGGTGCTGCTAGACGCGGATAACCAAGTTCTGCGCCCGGCGATGTTATGGAACGATACCCGCTCGACCAAGCAGCGCGAAGAAATTATGGCGAAAATGGGGGACCGATTCATTGAAATTACCCATAATCAACCACTGGAGGGCTTTACCCTGCCCAAGTTGCTGTGGGTCAAGGAAAACCAGCCGGAAATTTTCGCGAAGGCCAAAACCATGCTGCTGCCGAAAGATTACCTGCGTTTTCGAATGACCGGGAACCTGGCCATTGACTATTCTGACGCCACTGGAACCGTGATGCTCGACGTTGACAAACAGGTTTGGAGCCAAGAGATCCTGGATGCATTTGATATTCCGGCCAGTCTCTGCCCGCCGTTGGTCCGATCAATTGATAACACCGGGAATATTGATGACTGGTATGCCCAGTATTCGGGTCTGTCAACCGATACGGTGACGTTTGGTGGCGGTGCCGACAATGCCTGCGGCGCAGTCGGGGCTGGGATTGATAGCCCAACCAAGGTGTTATCAAGTATTGGGACGTCCGGGGTGATCTTAAAATATGAACCCCAAAAGGAAACTAACTATAATGGCGTCCTCCAATACGAAGATCACGCCATTCCCGACGCCTTTTATTCGATGGGGGTGACCCTGGCCGCTGGTTTTTCTCTGAGCTGGTTTAAGAAAACCTTTGCGGCTGACGAAGACTTCACGGCCGTTGTGGAAAGCGCGGCCCAGTCGACGGTCGGAGCCAACGGGTTACTGTTTGCACCCTATATTGTTGGCGAACGGGCCCCATATGCCGACGCTGACATTCGCGGCAGTTTTATTGGTATCGATGGCATTCATCAGCGCCACGACTTTGTCCGCGCCGTTCTTGAAGGCATCATCTTCTCGTTTCGGGATTTAATGGACGAATACGAGGCGAAGGGCAGCCGGTTTGACACGGTTGTCTCGATTGGTGGCGGGGCGAAAAGCCCGCTTTGGCAGCAGATTCAGGCCAACATTTTCAACACGAAAGTGGTCTCGCTGAAAAATGAACAGGGCCCTGGACTGGGAGCCGCAATGCTGGCAGCCGTGGGTCTCGGTTGGTTTAAGAGCGTGTCGGAATGCACAAAAGTTTTCGTGAAATTCAAGGACGTGTTCTTGCCGCGAGCCAATGACGTTGCCAAGTATCGCAAACTCCATGACATCTATAAACAAATTTATCCAAGTACCAAGGAAATTACCCATGAACTGGTGGCTTATCGCCGGGAAAATGGGGAGGAATAATCTTGCAAGGGCAGACGGAAATGATGGTCTGTCTTTTTTTCACTTTTAAATGGTTATTTTACCCAAATAACCATTTAAAAGTGAAAATCGCGTTGCTAAACGATCAAAATGCCGCCAACCAATCATCACGTGATTGGCCAATCCATAACCAACGGTACCAAATCCAAATATCAGCATAAAGCTGGCGAAAGATTATCAAGTTTTGGGACTTAGGTCTCATCATTCCTCCATATCCAAATTGCAACCCACAGGGTTTATCGCTATAATAATTTGTATGCAATTAATTCGACACTCTTGTAATGATAGTAAGGATCTGGATAATGATGGGGAAATCTAAGACACCTCAATGGAAGAAAAACTTATGGGCCCTGTGGTTTGGTAACTTTGCCACCGGTGCCGGAGCCAGTATGGCGCTGCCTTTCTTACCATTATTTATTAATGAACTTGGGAACTTTCCCAAGTGGCAATTGACGTTATACGCCGGCTTGGCGTTTTCCAGCGTGTTTCTCAGTCAGGCGATTGTCTCGCCAATGTGGGGGAACTTGGCTGATCGAACCGGTCGAAAACCAATGCTGCTGCGAGCCTCGATTGGGATGACAATCAGTGCAACTTTGTGCGGGCTGTCCCCAAACGTTTTCGTGCTAATTTTGATTCGGTTTATTCAGGGGACCTTTTCTGGTTACATCAACAATGCCTACGCGCTGATGGCCAGTGAAGTCCCCCAAGAAGAGAGTGGCCATGTGATGGGGATGCTGACGACTGGAAACGTTGGTGGTAACCTGATCGGCCCGATTATTGGTGGGTACTTATCCGGCGTATTTGGTTACCGGCTGCCATTTTACATGTTTGGGTTTATGATGCTGCTGGCCTCAATCTCCACTTGGCTGTTTGTGAAGGAAGATTTCAAGCCAGTGAAGAAGAGCGCTAAATTAGGCATTCGCGATGCCTTTTCCGGAATTCAGAAGAAGTGGGTTGTGGGGGCCATGATTGTGTCTTCCATGCTGATCATGGCAGCGACCATGTCAATCAACCCAATTATCAGTTTGTTTGTCAAAGAGCTGATGCATAATCACGGGAACATTGCCTTCACCAGTGGGGTCATCGCGGCCTTGCCGGGGATTGCCACCATTATGGCGGCCCCCTATCTCGGAAAATTAGGGGACCACATTGGACCGGAGAAGATTCTGATGGCCGGATTGGTTTTCTCAGCGGTCGTCTTCTTCCCGATGACTTTCGTCACAACCGTCCTATTATTGGGGGTTCTGCGGTTCTTGATTGGAATTGCCAACGCGGCGTTAATGCCGATTACCCAAACGGTGATGACGTTGGAAACGCCGGCCAATGCGGTTAGTCGAATCTTTAGTTACAATCAGTCTGCTCAAGCAGTCGGGGCAGTGATTGGCCCAATGTTAGCATCGGGGGTTGCCGGAATATTTGACTACCGGTACGTTTTTCTAATGACAACCGTTCTGGTGCTCATTAATATTGTGGTTGTCCGCATTGCTTATCATAAGGATGAGGATAAGAAACGGGTTTCCATTGATTAAAAATGGTGCCTGAAATGGACAAAATTTTATTAAGAATCTGAAAAGCGGCGGACAATTTTAGCGTCCCCGCTTTTTTTGCGCTCTGAATCAATGATCTTTAAAGAATCTTAATATTTACCCTATCAACTGTTCATCGCGTTTGGTGTCGTTTTCATGAAAACGGTCTCTGTTCGAATTACTAAAAAAGGCTGGTTTGAAGCGGTTAACGACTGTATAATCGATAAAAATTAGATGGATGACCCTTGTTTTGATGAAAGCAACGAAATGATTTTCATTAGGTGAGTGAATGTCCATTATGAGGCGATTAACGGTCATCGTTAACGCAATACATATGACATTGGAGGCAATTGGCATGACGATATTTTTGAAGATAACCGATTTTTTGACGCTGTATGTCCTGATCTCACTGTGGGTTGGCGACTTCTTCTCCATGCGGATGCAGGGGAAGGCATCGAAGTACGTTGCCCGCCTTCTTCAGCGGGATGCGACACCATTAAAAATGGCCATTGAAAATCCTGTCAAAATGGGCCCAGAAACGCTGGCCTTCATCACCAAAAAGCTTAATTCAATTAACCGGTGGTTCTGGCTGGCGAACAAGAATGGCGCAATGCTGGTGGTTTTGGCACTGCAGGAATGGTTAGTGTTCACGGCTAAGCAAAATTGGGGACTAGTCACGATTGAATTGCTGATGCTCTTTATTTGTGGGCTTATTCTGGCTGCTGATCTGCGCGTTAATCACGTTCGGATTGAGCTTGAAAAGAAGTTAAAACCCTATGAGGATCGGCTATGGTTTGAGTATCATCTGAAAAAGGGTTAGGTCAGTTGTAGTTGGTTAAAACGAATTAAAATGGCGGCAATCCGACACTGGATTTGCCACCATTTTTATTTGGCTTGACGACTTTTCAATGATCGTCGTTGAATGGCAAAAACTACTATAAAATTCTCATTAAGTTCACCGAATTATTAACCAATTAAGTGTCGGAGACTACCAATAAATTCCTGTTATACCGCCATTTTGGTACGGACAAATGTTTCAAGCATATTCTTACTAAAATCTCAGGATTCGCGATATACTTTGGTTGATTAGACAGGTATTTTACAACGCATTGGGGGATGCCGTTGAAATTGACAGTCCAGTTATGTTGGCTAACGGCCAGAATTTAAGACGATGCCGAATTGGAGGGGAGAACATGAATGACATTTTAAAACTATCAGACTTTGTACTGATTTATATTTTGATCGGATTGTGGCTTGGCGACTTCTTCTCGATGAGAAACATTGGCAAGTCCTCCGAGACCGTGTCGGAATTACTTAAGAAAGATGCCCGGGGACTCAAAGTTGCCCTTGAGGGGACCGCCAACTTAACGGCGGAAACGCAAAAGTTGGTGACCAAAAAAGTGAAAACCATCAACCGCTGGTATTTTCTGGCAAGCAAAACCGGCAGCATGATTGCAATGCTGATCATCCAACAGTGGCTGGTTGTTACGGCCAAGCAAAATTGGGGCTTGGTAGCCATTGAGATTGCCCTGCTGGTCATTTGCGGCGTGATTCTTGCGGCTGATATGCGGGTCAATATTGTGCGCGCCCAGCTTGAGAAGGCGTTGAAGCCGTACGAGGATCGGTTGTGGTTTGAATACAAACTAAAGAGCTAAAATGAGACAGGTCAGTTGATTGGCCCCCATTTTATCAATTTAAAAGCGGCGAAAATGAAGTCGGAGCGTGAGGGGATTAAAAAACGTTCCGACTTCTTTTTTGACCATTTTGTCATCGACTGATTAAAGAGAAGTGAATAATTAAGAATTCCTTCAAAATGGCTGGTTTATCCAAATCTAAGGCCTTAAACACGCTTTGTATTGGTGAGAGTGGTAAATTAAAGCTGTGGTCAAATTGGTCACAAAATAGATATGGGGGCAACAATATGAAATTTGATGCGAAAAAATCATTATATGTGGGGATTGCGGCATTATCGTTAGTTGCAGCAACTGGGGCTGCGACCACCAACGCGAGTGCTAAGTCATACGCAACGGCGACTTCCAATGCGCAATTATCCTCAGATCCAACGACGCGTAACGTGACAACGACTGGGACCAGCGCTTTATACACGAAAGCCGGTACGCTGCGTGGTGCCCGGGTGATTGCTGGCAAGGCAACGTTGTCAGCCTATGGCAGTTCTAATAGTTCCCAACAGTATTTCCGAGCTTACCGGGTCGCTACGACCAACCGGGGTTCGGTATACTACAAAGTCGTTTCGTTTAACGGTAACTTGCGCGGCTGGATCTATGGCGGCAAGAGCACCACGTCGTTTGGTGGGGGAATTGCTTCTGCCAACACAATGACTAACGCAAGTTTACCGACGACTACAACGGGCTACACGCTAACCAATCCGGCGAAGAACGGCCTCTGGGTGAACCCAAAGTGGTCGCAATATAAGGCCCAACAGGCTGACATGAGCGGCTACAAGTCCGGTGATACATTTACGGTTATCGGAGCCGCTACCAAAACTCGGGAAGGCTGGCTGTATTATCAGGTTCGGGATGACAATAATGCTTCGGTTACCGGCTGGGTATTTGCCGGCGGCTTAACGGCGAAGACGACGCCAACACCAACGCCAAATCCAACCACCCCAACCAAAGACAACAGTGTTCAAATCAACTATATTAACGCTTCCGGCCAACAGGTTGGGTCCGCATATAACTGGATTATCCAGCAATCTGATCTGATGAGTGGCGCCAAGCTGGTGAACGGCGCGAAACTGAATGAAATTTTGGCGAACTCGTCAGAATTGCAGACGGTGATTAATAAGAACGTGCCAACCGGCTACACGGTCAGTGGTACTCAAGATCCAAGCCATCCATTAGCTAATACCACTGTCGGCAGTTCGATCGCGGTCTATGTCACCGCAACACCAACCGTTCAGCAATACGCTTCCAAGTTGAGCTATTACGATGCCAAAACGGGTAATCAGATTCCGACAAACTATTTGAAGGACAACACTTATCCGCAATTGACGACGGCCCAACAGGCAATATTTAGCAGTCCAACCCAAACGACAATCAATGCATCGTTGTTTGATAACGCGATTTTCCAAGCTGGCAATCCATTGTATTCACTGGCTGGCAGTCCGCAGTATGCTGGTGGAAAGTACTTCACGCCGGCCTACACGTTTGATGCTGCCCGAACCAAGACGGAAAATGCCAACGCTAAGTATGGTGATACCATCAAATTATTCTATGATGAATTCAATATGTAAATTGGTAACCAGAATGCCTGGTTAACCAACAGAAAAGACCGCTCATCCTTAAAAATTGGGATGAGCGGTCTTTTCGATTGAGTGATTGGCTAGCTGAATTATTTAACCGCCTTCACAATAAATAGTTGGGAAACGAAGTCCTTGGAATTCTGACCGTCCGCCAAAATTGTTGGGACAAAGTAGCCGGCGTTCATCAATTCATCACCGTAATAAGTTTCTTGGTCGTCATTAACCCGGTACTGTTTATCCGGATCCAACCCGGTGAAATAAAAGCGGGTGTAAGGGGCGTTTGGATGATTCAACAACTGGAAGCGGCTGGCGATTGCCTGATCCTGATGGGGATCGACAACCTCCCAGCTGATGATATTCCCCTGACCCTCAAATGGACTGCTGAGACGATAAAGTTTGCCAAACTGAAAGAGGTGGCGGTACTGCTTATAAAAGGCGACTTGATCCTTCACCTGAGCCAGTTCGTCAGCGGTCATCTTAGTGACGTCCAGTTCATAGCCAAACGCACCGTAGAAAGCGACCTCACCGCGGGTCTTCAATGACGTGATGCGACCGGTTTGGTCATTTGGAACCGCCGAAACGTGGGCGCCCATCATTGATTGCGGATAACCGTAAGAAGTCCCGTATTGGATTAGCATTCGTTCGGCAGCATCGGTATCGTCGCTGGTCCAGGCTTGAGGGGCATAATACATCATCCCCAAGTCGAAGCGACCGCCACCGGAAGCGCAGGATTCAAACAAGACGTTTGGATAAGCGGTTGTTAGGCGTTGGTAGAGCTTGTAAACGCCTAAGATGTACCGGTGAGGCATTTCTAGCTGCTCATCGCTGGCCAGCTGAGAACCAAACATTTCGGTGATGTGACGGTTCATGTCCCATTTAATATAGTCTAAGTCCGCGGATTCAATCATGTGGCTCATGTGATCGTAGAGGTAATCGATCACTTCCGGCCGAGTCATATCAAGGACAAATTGGTGCCGGCCAGGCGTTGGCGTTGATTTGGGTGCGTGAATCATCCAATCGGGATGGGTCCGGTAAAGGTCACTGTCGATTGAGATCATCTCCGGTTCAAACCAGAGGCCGAACTTCATGCCCAAATTGTGAACCTGCTCGGCAAAGTGTTCGATGCCGTTTGGAAATTTCTTCTTGTCGACAAACCAGTCACCTAGGGACGTGTGATCGTTGTCACGATGACCAAACCAGCCGTCATCGAGGACAAACATTTCAATGCCTAATTCATGAGCTTGATTGACAATCTTCATGAGTTTGGGCTCATCAAAATCAAAGTAGGTTGCTTCCCAATTATTAATGAGGATTGGCCGATCCTGTTCGGTGTACTTTGGGTTAACCAAATGGTGCATGTAGAAGGCGCCCATTTGCTGGGAAAGCTGGTTCATACCGGCGGTAGTGTAACTCAAAATGGCTTCAGGCGTTTGGAAAGTGGCTTGCGGCGCTAATTGCCAGGCAAACTCGTCCGGGTTGATTCCCGTTAAAACCCGAGTGGTATCGTACTGGTCAACTTCGACTGAATCCAAGAAGTTGCCAGAGTAGACGAGATTAAAACCGAATACGGGACCCGCCTGATTTGTTGTATTGGGCCGGGCCAGCATCATAAACGGATTGTGCTGAGGACTTGAGGACGTCCGCAGACTGCTGATACTTTGAATTCCTGGCCGCAGATGATTGCGGAAAAGATGCCGTTCGCGGGCCCAGGCACCAGAGAACTGGATCAGATCGTAGTTCGAATCTGGCAGGTCTAACTGCGCGCTTAATGCCCGGTTGATGACAATGGTGTTATCGCCGGAGTTAACGAAGGTTGCGCTTTTCACAATCACGTCCTGATGGGGGAAAATGCTGTAGTTGAGGTGTAGGGTGGCACCGCTAATTTGGTCAACAAAGGAGACCACTAAGGTTTCAGCGTCGTCGCCAGTATCATCAAAGGTTGATGGTAGGTAACTGAGGCGTTTTTTGCCGGCAATGATTTGATAATGATCATAGTGAAATTCACTGATCCGGGCGCCGTTTTCCGTTGTCAGTTGAAAGGCCGGGTAGCGAAAATCGCCCTTCCCAAGACTGCCGTATTCTGATTTGATCGTCGAGGTCTGAAAGTTGGGATCTTCTTCGCTGAGTGATGGGTTATCGGTGCGCCACTCCCGTGAAGTGAGGTTCGGGTAAGCTGATTGAACGTGAATTCGGTTACCGTAGTAAATTTGGCCGGCCTCACCATTTTCCATGATTCGAAAAATGTAACTGGTGTGATCAGTTTGCAAGTGAAACGTGTTGCTTGTTTCATTAACGTGAATCGTCATTGAAATCATCCTTTCAAAGTGAAGTGAGTTTCTATCTATAATGTAACCGGTTACAGAAATAAACACAACCCACCGGCTCTTCTTTAATGGCCAGGAATGCCAATTCCTAGCGTTTTCAACGATTAAGCGCCATAATAGGATTACCAAAGACCAATACGAGGAGGCATTCGAATGTCAATTCTGACTGAAACATATCAATTAAATAATGGAAATGAAATCCCTAAGGTGGGGTTTGGCACCTGGCAGAT
>ENA-OXUB01000108-OXUB01000108.1-human-gut-metagenome-genome-assembly--contig:-NODE-108-length-55548-cov-20.277260_pt1 | contig 55548 bp, 42 predicted proteins | sample MGYA00249345_ERZ652652 | MGnify/ENA primary metagenome ERZ652652 (study PRJEB26925, sample SAMN05826496) | human gut metagenome | biome: ENVO:2100002; feature: ENVO:00000062; material: ENVO:00002003... | reverse complement strand
GCTATGTGCAATCTTGGCGTATGTTATGAATGCGGCACTGGTGTAGCAAAGGACGAAAAAGAAGCTGTAGATTGGTATACAAAAGCCGCCAAGCTTGGTAATGCTATAGCTATGTGCAATCTTGGCGTATGTTATGAATGCGGCACTGGTGTAGCAAAGGACGAAAAAGAAGCTGTAGATTGGTATACAAAAGCCGCCGAGCTTGGTAATGCTATAGCTATGTGCAATCTTGGCGTATGTTATAAATATGGCACAGGAGTTAAAAAGGACGAAAAGAAAGCTATAGAATGGTATACAAAAGCTGCCGAACTCGGTTATGACCGAGCTATGTGCAATCTTGGCGTATGTTATAAATACGGCACTGGTGTAGCAAAGGACGAAAAGAACGCTGTAGAATGGTATACAAAAGCTGCTGAACTCGGTTATGCCAGGGCTATATGCTATCTTGGAGAATGCTACTATTATGGCACAGGTGTAAAAAAAGAGGAGAAAAAAGCAGTAGAATTATTTACAAAAGCCGCCGAGCTTGGTAATGCTAGAGCCATGGGCTATCTTGGCATATGTTATGAAAATGGCACCGGTGTAGCAAAAGATGAAAAAAAAGCTGTGGAGTGGTATACAAAGGGGGCAGAACTTGGCGATGATCAGGCTATGCTTTATCTGGGGATATGCTATGGTTGTGGAACAGGCGTCTCCATTGATGATCATGAAGCGTTCAGATGGTTTTTGAAATCTGCAAAACTTAACAATAGCTTTGCTATGCGAAACCTTGGAATATACCACGACAATGGGGCTGGTGTGCCATACAGTGCAGAAAAAGCTTTTGCGTGGTATAAAAAAGCTGCTGAACTTAATAACAGCAGCGCCATGTATTATTTAGCCAATTGCTATGCTTCCGGTAGTGGAATAACTAAAGACACGAAAGAAGCATTTGAATGGTATAATAAAGCTGCCGAACTTGGAGATTGTGACGCAATGTATAAGCTTGGTGTGTGCTATATGTCAGGTACTGGTGCCGCTATTGACATAAAGATGGCTGTAAAATGGTATACTAAGGCTGCCGATCTTGGCAATGTAAACGCATTATTTAATTTAGGTCAACTTTATGAATATGGAATTGGCACTGATAAATCTGATAACCAAGCATTATATTATTACCGTAAAGCAAATGAAAAAGGACATTCAGAAGCATCTAAAAAAATTCAGAGTTTAGAAGGCAATGCCCAACCCCAAAATAAAGACGGCGGCTTAATCAATCAACCAATAGAAAAGGAAAGTGAAGCACACAATCAAGATAACATGACGCTGAAAGAAAAAATCAGCAGACTTACCAAACAGCTTGAAGAAAAGGAACGTGAGAGCCTAGCACGAAATCTAGATAACATGATGCTGAAAGATAAAATCAGCAACCTAACCGAGCAGCTCAGAGAAAAAGAGCGCGAAAGCGAAGCACGCAATCAGGATAGCATGATACTGCAAATAGGGAGCATGATGAATTCTATGGAATCTCGTCTCACTGCTAGAATGGACGAAATTTCAGACATCACAAAGGAAACAAACGATAACGTAAAGTCCCTGACAGACTATATAAAAAATGAACTCCCCAAAAAAATCGCCAGCCTTCGCACCGAGTTTGGCGTAGATACGCTTTCGGAAACCGAACTCACAGAAGCCGACGAGAAAAAGATCGGAGAGTTCTGTAAAACAGTTAGGGCTGCTATCGAAAAGCAATTTGACGAGAAGAATGACCTTATCAGGCAGTCCCGCAAAGATCTTAGCAATAGATTTGGGAATGTTTGGAACAGGCTATGTCAGGAAACGCAGAACTCGCTTGTATCAGGAATGACGCTTTGGAAAGCGTACAAAAACATTGACGACCCCAATTTCGACTTCTCAGGAATCTGTATTCTTGCCACGTCTGCCCTTGAGAACGAACTGCGAAAAATTTTCTTTGAGGAATTTCAGGAGTTTGTGAAGAATCAAACCGGTGGTAAAATAAATCGATATCCTAGCATATTCACATATAGAAAAGGCACTGAACTGGTTGCGGGGAAATCTGAATATTTCGCATTGGGAAAAATGCCTTTTCTGTTCGGGCAGACCGGGAAAGATCCCTCGTCTGAAGATCTCAGTGATATAAAGCGTTTAAATGATTTTAGAGAGAAATACCTAGAGTCAATAATAGATTCACAAAAGATGATAGATAGCGGGTTCGCCTCCTTCAGCGAATGCTTCACCAAGCCCTTCTTTTCAAAAAACAGCGAATTGAAAAAAGAAAAGAACTTCCACGTTTATTACAAAGGAAGCCTGATTTCTGAATTTGAAGATATCAGAAACAAATACAGAAACAAAAGCGCACATCAAGGTGGACTCCGAAGGGATGAGGCACATGACTGCTGCAATCTGGTTTTTGGTTCGTCCATAATGGGGGACAATGATCTTGAAAAGGTTCTTGGGTTGATACAGAAGGTTTATTATCTGCTTAAACAATAAAATGCCATCCAGCACATAATTCACCGGTTAATACATAGTTGTCCCCGCGTCTTTAACGAGACGCGGGGACAACTTTTTCCGTAGGATGTCAAATAGCCTTACAACATATTTTTTAAATAATATGTCGCAAACAGCAATAATATTACCTATGAATAAAATGAAAGGCAAAAAATCTCTCCACCTAAAACCATATGGGCCGTCTTATTCCTCCAAAGGCGGCTCAACAATTCGAAAGGACGATACCATGATTTTTAAAATCGACAATGCAATAATCTCAGTTTCAAATGGCTACATCATCAGTATTAATCAGACTGACAGCAAGACTTCCCTTGTTCTTGAAGCGTCAAGTATACACCGCACGTTGATCGATCTATCATTTGCTGATGATAAGGAAAAGGAATTTACAGAATTAATCCTAGCTATATTCCTCAACAAAATCGCCGAACGCCTGCCGGACAATACAATGATCGACTTCGACGACATTTACAATGAAGTTGCTAAGGAACTCGCTGACTTCATAACTGAAAAGGAGCGTGAGAGCAATGTATGAACTAAATGGCGCACGATTCGTAGAGAGATATGTCCTGACCAGCATACAGAATGGCTCTCAGCCAGCTCCGCTGAACGAACCGTGCCTTGTGCACGATCTCTTTCAGGAAATTCACGGAAAGCCTAATACGGTGGAGATTCTGGCAAACAGTGTGCTCAGTAATTGCGATGTCCTTTTGCTTCCAAATAATCAGCTTACAGATGACGAACAGATGTATTCCTTCCTGCTTGACGAAATGGAAAACCTGAGATGGCTTTTCAACAACATAACCACGGAATATGTCTGCAACGTCAAGGAAGTCTGCTATAATATGATAGAGAAAGTCGAAAACAACAGGAGTATGCTGATACCAATTATCCACAGCTTTTCATATCTTGCATTTTTCGCTTATGAAGAATCTGTAACCGCCGTATTCACCAAGGAAGAGGCAATCGAGCTGCTGCAAAAATATGACTGTATAATTTCTTTTGTGAAATACATACACGATTACGATGAAGAGCTTTTTGTCCATGAAATGTGGCACTCGGATCTGATGAGAATTCTGGCAGATAATTCTGGCAGATAAATAAGGAGGTAAATAATATGACACTAAGAAAAAACATATCCACAATAGCACACATTGCAATAATGGCTACAATCTTTTTGGTGAGTTCCACCGGGTTTACTCTTGTCAACTCTATGCTCAAGATCGGGGCAATTATCTCACCAGATCCAATCGGGTCCACTATGCTGGGATTGTTTGCTTTGTCCCTGTTTCTTAGCCTGACGAGGAGCGCAGACTTCACTATCCCATATGCACTGATTTCAGGTCTTGCGCCTTATGGCATCATTTTTGGAATATTTGTTTTTGCGAAGTGCCCGCTTGCTATTGCCGCTGAATGTACAGCTGTGTTTGCATTCACGCTAATTGGTACTGTAAATAAAAGAATCAGCATTAAAGATAATTTGCACGACTTCATATTTCAGGCAATGGAACGTGTAATCACGGATATGTTCCTAGTTCTCCCGTTAAACATTCCCATCAGCTTTCTTTGTGGAATTTGTCAATGAATTCTGTATCTCCCCGAAACTTTCCTTATATTTTGGGGAGATTTGTTTTTTCAAATATAAAATGAAAGAAAAATCAAGACACGTTCTATATAACTTGTTGCTCTGCTAAATTACAATATGAGCGGTTTCAAGAATATGATTAAAAGATGTCGCAAGCGTCCGAAATCTCTCCTATAAGTGAGTGTAAGGCACAAGCGAACACAGAATTTCAAAAAATATTGAAGTGATGATGTCGCAACAGCCGAAAGCTCCCACTATATAAGAGTGAACACCTTCTAAACACAACGACCTTTAAGGAGGACAAAACAATGACAAACATGATCACCAAGATTACATCCATCGCTGCAGCCGCTGCAATCATTACTGCCGCAATTCCTACAGCAGAGTACCTTACAGGAACCTCGATCACCTCCGTGACCGCAAGCGCAGCTGCCGTCAACACTCTGACACTCAGCGACCTCGACCGCATTGAAAGAGAATGGGAAAGCCATCCATACGTCCTGTCAGCATGGTTTTGGGCCAACTATACTTCATCGGGAAAAGTAGCTGTTGGCGATCTTCAAGAACTGCTTGCTTTCGATTTCGGCTTCGACATCGATATCGACAGTGTTTTTGGGTACGATACGGAGAACTACGTCAAGGAAGGGCAGCGTCGGTTGAGTATTACTGTCGATGGCAAAGTGGGAAATACTACTTTCTATTGCCTGATAGACAAGGCTCGCTCGATCATTAACGAGCGCGGTCAGTCATCGACTGTCAGCAATACCAACTCCAAAATCGAATCTTCCATCTCCTGGATGGAATACCGACAGGGCTGGAACAAGGATGACATGGGCTATAAATACGACTGGTGTACCGCTGCTCTCTGCGACGCTATGATAGATTCCGGATACGACATTTGCAGGACATGGAACCCCTGTGACTTCGTTATCGACATCTGCGACAACCACGGCATGGGAACATTTTACTGCTTTAGAAATGCAAATTATCAGTCTCTCAAGAACAATGGAATGTCTAAATCAGGATTTAACCATGTAATTAAGACATCGCGCTCTGATTTCACACCACAACGCGGAGATATTGTTGTTTATCGGTGGAGTGACGATTTCGGGTACAATTGGAGTCACATAGGCATAATTACAAATTACTCCAACGGGACGCTTTACACCATTGAAGCAAACACTTCCGGCGGCAAGGTTGCCAAGCGCACTCGCAGCTACAACAGTGAGGTCGTCGGTATACTCAGAATGTGATATTCTCAGGGCAACCAGAATTCATTGATGATGTGCTGTCGGTTAAGTTGTCCGCTGAATGTGGTCAAGGGCTGTAACGAAAGCAGCCCTTGATATTTTTTTATTCTATTGATTTGCTTTCCAGTTCTTTTCTCGTACCATCAACATTTTCTATATACGCATTAATTTGCAGTTCTAACTTCTTATTGATACTCCTCTCATACTCCTTGAGCATCTCCCCGGACCGAGCAATAAACTCATCATGCAGCGCCCTATACTCCGCCTTTTCAGCCTCCGAGAGCCTGTCCCAGCCCTTTTTCTTGTGCATGAAATTCTCAAAGCCGTACTTGACCCTCTGCCGCAGATTGAAAACTCCCTCGGAGCATTTCTCACGGTAGACCGCCTTGCTGTTCTTCTTGCGGAGCAGCCTGCACTCCTCGCAATAAAGCGTGTTTCTGGACTTTGCGAGAAAATAGCTGCCGCAGAGCCTGCACTCAATGCAGAATATCTTACGGCTTTCGAGAAAGCGCGAATACTCAGTAAGGAGCTTCGCGACATCTCCACAGTCAAACAGAATAACACTTAAAATCTCCGTGTTCTGCGGAGATTTTTTCTTTTTCAGCGTGGTGAATGTATCGGAAATCATAGTTTCCACAACTTTGCGGAACTGCTCGCCAAGCTCTGCCCTGTCTGACTGTTTCATTCCCAGACCGAAACGGGCGTTCATGTACAAGCCGGTCACAGCCCTATACATTTTCAGAACGACCCTCGCGAGCAGGCGAACGGACGTGCTCTTGTCTACCTTAAATATGTAGTCAAGAGTGTTCAGCGTTTCGGCAACGCGGCTCTTGTTTGTGTTCTCGTCTTTGAGGTTTGCGTAAAGCCTGTCCACCTGCTCCTGTATCTTCTCGGTTTCAGGAAACGAGCTGCATAAATCAAGTGCGAACGTTCCGAGGGACTGCTCACGGAAGAAAATATCCAAATCTTTGACAGCAAGATTCGGTTCGTACGTGTTCTTCAGCGCCTTGTTTATGGTTTTCTCCGAGCCGCCGATCAGCATTTCGGAATTGTCCGACAACAGTAGAACTACCTCATAATCGCAGTTTATTTCGTATTTATTTTCCATAATTATACATCAACCTCAAAAATTTTTTTCTTAATACAAGGATAAAGTGTGCGTATTCAGCCGAACGGCGGTTGAACTTCAAAGCTTTTAAGCTTTCAATGCCGCATTACAATGCAGCTTTTGCACTGCATAATATTATTTTTGGCTGTTACAAGGATAATGTATAAAGCGGCAATAATCCGCGCTATAAAGCTAATTATCCAAATAGCGAACAAACAATTATTAAAACACTATCCTTGTAGAGTATAGCACGACCTATTGCATTTGTCAACCCTTTGTGATAGAATACCATCAACCGAAGTAATCTCGGAACAATATCGCACAAGGAGGTAACTTTTATGACAAACGAAAAGAAACAAGAAATAATCGCAGCAATGACAGGCTTACTTGAACAGCTGACCGAGAGCGAGCCGCCGAAAACCGAACCCTCCCATGCTCCCGAACAGGTGGTCGAAATGCTCACCATCAGGGAATGCACTGAGGCAGTAAAAGGTCTGAATGAGTACACTGTAAGGCAGCTTGTTCTGCGCAAGGAACTTCCCTCCATCAGAACGGGTCAGGGAAAGCGCGGGAAAATACTTGTCCCAAAAGCGGCACTGATGGCGTATTTTACTGGAGGTAAGCTATGATAGAACAGATAATCAAGCTACTTAATTCAGACAACACAGTATCTGCAAATCGACTGCTCGCCCATGCACTTGGAATAAAGGCGGCTCTGCTCTTTAATTCACTCGTCGGAAAGCAGGCGTATTATGAGAAACATTCCATGCTTGACAGCGAGGGCTGGTTCTATTCGACAATCGAGGATATGCAGGAAAGCACAGCGCTGTCCCGCTGTCAGCAGAACAAAGCTATCGGAGTTCTTGTCAAGGCAGGTCTTATTGATTACCGCACAGGAGGTGTGCACTGCCGCCGTCATTTTCGTGTTCGTGATGATACGGAGCAGCTTGAAAAGTACCTCATAAAAGGTGCAGAAAAGTTGAATAGTAACCTGTCGGAAATTGACAATGCACCCTGTGAAAATACGGCATACTACCCTGTTGAAAACGCACAAAGCACATTGCGGGAAATCGACAATCCCTTTATATATAATCTTAATAATCAAACAAAAGAGAATAATCCTTATCCATCAATCATATCCGACGGGACGGATATGACGGGAAATTCGCAAATCCTTTTTTCTTCCGACGAACGCAGCGATTACCGCGATATTATTCGTGAAAATATCGAGTACGACTGCCTTTCCGAGGACAAAGTGCGGGTGGACGAGCTGGTTGAGATAATGCTTGATGTGGTGTGTTCGGCAAAAAGCACTACCCGCGTAAACGGCGATGAAGTACCGACAGACGTGGTTAAGAGCCGATTGCTGAAGCTTACTCATGAGCATATCGAATATGTGCTGACTGCACTCGGAAATAATACCTCCGATGTTCGGAACATTCGCGCATATCTTATAACGGCGCTGTATAATGCGCCCATTACGATGGACAGCTACTACACGGTTCTGGTTAATCACGATATGTACGGAAAGCCAGACCGCTCGGAATGAGTGTTTCTTTCAAATCTGAAAAGAAGAATTCAGTGGGATTTTGAGATTTTCTCAATTCACCGGCAGTTCATTCTGAACAGTTTTATAATTTTCCTCGTTTCACTGGCAAGGTGTCCGAGAGGGGTTTGGGAGATTTCACCCAACTCAATGTGATAATGACGGGCGCAGCTTGTCACTATCACTATTGAGTTTTAGCAACAACGACAACAGCCTTCAAATATGCTCGTTTTATCGAAACTGTATCGGCGAGAGATTTGAACATAAATCTGAAAACTGCTTTTCAAGAGCATTGGCGGCAGATGAGATAAATTTGTAAAACAAGAGAAAGGAGATGTGTCATATGAGTGAGAAAAATTCAAAAGGGCTGTCGATTTCATTTCGTGTGGATAGTGGTTTTCTCGACCACAACAACCGAGTTATCACCGCCCACAATGTTGATGTTTCAAGGTCGAGCGACAACATTACCTACATAAAAATTGATTTGCGGCAATTCTATGAGCAGGTGTTTGGCGCGGCTTTTGCGGAATACAACGCTAAGCAGAAACGTGCCGACCGTGAAATCCCCGACTACTACGAACACGTCAAGAAATCGGGCAAGGGTAAGCTGTTCTATGAGGTTGTGGTGCAGTTTGGAGATTTGCATGACTGCGGGCTTGGTTCGGTGAATTGGAATACGGCGAAATCCATGCTTGACAATTATATGCGCGAATTTGAGCAGCGTAATCCTAACCTCAAAGTGTTCAATGCTGTAATGCACCTTGACGAGAGTACGCCGCACCTGCACATTGACTTCGTTCCCATGGCACATAAAGGACAGCGAGGGCTGTCGCTTAAAAATTCAATGAGCGGTGCGCTTCGTGAACAAGGATTTTTCTCGTCAAACAAAATGCAGAACGAGTGGACGGCTTGGTCTGAAAGTGAGCGTTCGGTTATGGAGCAGATTTTGCTGAAACACGGTTTGCGGCGAGAGGATAAAAATGTTCATAGACAGCATTTGTCCGTTGATGATTACAAGAAGGCTGCACAGGAAGCGGAGAATATCAGGAAAATCAATGCCCACATTAACGAGTTGAAAAAGAAGCCTATTGAGGAACTGACATCATATGAAGCTGCCTTAATCAAAAATCAGAACGATGTTATGCGTGAAAAGGTGACGGAGTTACGGCAGCAGGTTGAAGAAATGAGCAAGAAAGCCCAAGCCGATTTTGTTCCCGTGAATGTTTACAACCCCGACAAGCTGCAATACATAGCTGACGGACTTGCACGGACGAAAATACCGTTTGTTGCAGAGAGCAATACTCTCTACATTCCAGATTACGCTCTTGAAACGGCGAGGGCGATTTCACGGCACTACAAGCCGAGCGAGAACGCGCCCTCTATCCGTGAGCAGATTAAGCTGGACATTGACAGGCTGGTGTATTCCTCGGCGAGCGTTGAGGACTTGCTTGCAAGGCTGAAAGAGCGCGGTTACGAAATCAAGCGGGGCAAATATATTTCCGTCAAAGCGCCGTCTGCGGAGCGCTTTGTGCGGCTGAAAACGCTAGGCGAGGAATATCTGCCCAAAAATCTTGAACGGCGCATAGCTGAAAGCGGACGGTTCGTTGATTGCGTTCATGAAAAAGCGCAGAACGCTAATCCTGTTGAAAAGCGGTTTCACAGTGTTATTTTGAATGTTACCACAGTCGTTACGCAGTTCCGGCTTGAACCGAAGAAAAGCAATGCACGCAGGCACTACTGCTTTCAGAACGACGAGTGGATAAACTATCTGTCGCAGCAGCTTCTGACTATCGGCGATTTCGGCATTACCTCCCGTGACGACATCTACGCAAAGGCGCAGGAGTTACAGCACAACATTCACGTTATGCGTTCTAAAGGCGATAATCCCACCGAACATGAAACAGCTCTGAAGCGTATTAACAAGCTGATAAAGGCATATGAGGAGATTGTCGAGGGGAACTACATAGATAATCTTATAAAAGCGCAGAAGTCACGGGAAGCTGCGGCACAAAGGTCAGAGAAATCTCCAAAGCACAAAAGATGACGATATGCCTCTTGACAAATCACACTTTAAAGCGTAAAATAGAATTGCAGAGGGTATGTCATAAATCTACGATATTTAAGGAGAGTATCATATGGCTACCATTACAAAACGAGGGGAAACCTTCAGAAATAAGGTGTCATTAGGCTATGACGCCAGCGGAAAACAGATCGTCAAATCAACTACATTCGCGCCACCGGCAGGAGCAACGTCACGGAAAGCCGAGAAACTTGCGCAGGAATACGCCCTTGATTTTGAGCGCCACTGCAAGGGCTATGCACAGCTTAACGAAAATATGCGTTTCTCGGAACTTGCGGAGTGGTACTTTGAAAACTACGCCCCAGTGGAGCTGAAAGAGGGAACGCTCTACAACTACAAAAGCACCTACAAGAACCACATTGAGCCTTTTTTCGGGAACGTTAAAGTCAAGGACATAAACACGCCGAGGCTCACAACATTTGTTCAGTCCCTCAAAGTCAAGCCCGAAACTGTGCGGAAGATTTATGTCGTTGTTCAGAGCATATTCCACAGGGGCGTGGAGCAAGGCTTTATCAGAGATACTCCGTGCAGGAATGTCATTCTTCCGAAAAACAAGGGCAAAAAGAAAAGGCCCGTCCTTGACGAGGAACAGACCAAGCGGTTTATGGAGCTGCTCGAAACAAAGCCCTGCGACCTTGATGTCAAGCGAATGATAAAGGTGCTGCTTTTCACGGGACTGCGCAGCGGTGAAATGCTTGCGCTGTCGTGGGAGGACATTGACTTTGACGAAATGACTATCTCGGTCAATCACAACCTTGCCGACGTTGGAGGAAAGCACTGGCTCACCACTCCGAAAACCGAAAGCAGTATCCGAACAATCGGAATGAGCGCAGCTCTTGCGGACATTTTCAGAGAGCAGAAATCCTATCAGGAACAGCTTATCAGCGCTCTCGGCGGTAAATTTGCTCACCCCGAAATGGTGTTTACTTCCGCTAATGGCAACTACCGTGACAGGTCGGCGCTACGAACTTCTTTCAAGCGCTTTCTCAAAGGAACAGAGTTTGAGTTTCTGACCCTGCACCAGCTCCGTCACTGCAACGCAACCTTACTTCTGAACAGCGGCGTTGATCTGAAAATCGTATCGGAGCATTTAGGACATTGTGACATAGGCGTAACAGCGAATATCTATGCGGACGTTCTCAAAAGCATCAAAGCAAAGGTTGCAGACCTTGTGTCGCTTAAATTAGCATAAAAATATCCTCCCCGAATACTCGGAGAGGATATAAAGACCAAATAAAGACCAAGTTGATAACTGTATCGCCGCAAGCCGCATTGTAAAGCGGTCTGTTTCGGCTGAGATTATCTCTTGGAGAACTGAGGAGCGCGACGTGCAGCCTTGAGACCGTACTTCTTTCTTTCCTTCATTCTCGGGTCACGAGTGAGGAAGCCTGCCTTCTTGAGAACAGGACGGAGCTCGTCAGAGTACTGGAGGAGCGCTCTGGAGAGACCGTGGCGGATAGCGCCTGCCTGACCGGTAACGCCGCCGCCTGCAACGGTAGCAACGATGTCAAACTTCTCGATGGTGTCTGTGAGGGTCAGGGGCTGACGAACGATCAGCTTGAGGGTCTCCAGACCGAAATAGTCGTCGATGGAACGGCCGTTGATTGTGATTGTGCCGCTTCCGGGATATACTCTTACTCTTGCAACAGAGTGCTTTCTTCTGCCGGTGCCATAGTAATAAGGCTTAGAATCGTACATTGTTCAGACCCTCCTTATATTTTGTATTCAACGGGCTTCTGAGCCGCGTTGTTGTGCTCTGCACCTGCGTAGCAGCGCAGTCTGGTGAGAGCCTTTCTGCCGAGTGTGGTGTTGGGCAGCATGCCGTTTACAGCGATGGTCATTGCCTTCTCGGGGTTCTCCTTCATCAGCTTGTCATAGCCGACTTCCTTGAGGTGGCCGATCCAGCCGGTGTGCCATCTGTAAACCTTCTTCTCCAGCTTCTTGCCGGTGAGGACTGCCTTTGCGCAGTTAATGATGATCACATGATCGCCGCAGTCGCAGTGGGGAGCGAATGTCGGCTTGTGCTTGCCTCTCAGAATGTGAGCGGCTGTTGCAGCTACACGGCCCAGGGGCTTGTCTGCTGCGTCGAGAATATACCAGCTGCGCTCAACTTCGGCAGCCTTAGGCATATAAGTTGACATATTTGTTTCCTCCTTATTTAATGATGATCCTGGCATTTCTACACAAATGCCACATGCAACATTTGATATTATACACGTTTTGTTTCGCTTTGTCAAGACTTTTTAGGCGTATATTTCAAATATATTATATTTTCTTTCGGTTTCTCTGCAAATCTCTCTGCTTTTCTCTGTTTCTCTGAATCCGTTTCACTTTTTATCTTGACAACGAATGCAAGAGAAATAATCAGAATACGCAAGAAATAAAGAGAATATCTAGAATATATTGAATTTGACAAAGCGTACTCGGAAACTCCACTATGGGGCTGTTATTTTGTCCTGACCACATATGAATGTTTTTCGCCAGCAACGCTGAGTATCGGCTGAGTCACAGCAGGCACCTGCCCAGGAGCCTCTTTTTCATATGAAGCCTTCCCAGTGTTATACTATAAAAATATAATACCAATCAGGACGGTGGAAGAATCGTCTTAAAAATCAACTTTTTTGATACGTTTTGTGAATGCTAATCAAAATATGACAAACTGTCGATTTATATAACAAGGTGTTCGTAATATTATTATTAAAATATACGCATTGTATATAACTTGCTGCGCTTAATACAAGGCGCTTTTCGTCTGCAATTGACAAAACCGCGATATAGGTGTATAATAAATAAGTGTGTGTTCCTTTAACCACACCCGGACGGTAAAAAATCTGTATAAAATTTTACTGAAATGCTGAAACTTTTTTCAAATTAAGCCTGACTTCTATTATGCAGGCAGTTAAGCGAGGTGAGCAACTGCGTGGGAAATCCAGATTTAGACAGCTATTTTGACGCTGTATACGCCGAAACCTTCAATTCCGTTTCAAAATTTGTGGTTAGCCACGCAGCCCGTTTCCAGGATTCTGAGGATATCATTCAGAATGTCTACACGAGATTCTATAAGAGGATCTCCGAAAAGGGCTTCGCTGATATCGAATCAGCGGAGGCTTTCCTTATTAATATAGCCAAGTTCGAGTGCCGGAGCGTGTTCTCCGGTTTCATGCGCCGCAAGGAGCGCGACGTTATCCTCTCGGAGATCGACGAGGAACAGTCCGCCGCCTTTGAGGCTGAGATGTCCCGGGATCAGAAGCTTCTCGAGGACGTCATGGCCGACAAGATCCTTGCGAAGCAGATTTTCGACGATATAATGTCCGGCGACGAGACCGTCGGGAAAATTTTCTACCTGCATTTCGTCTGCGATATGAAGCTTGAGGAGGTTGCGAACCGCCTGGATATGCGGCTTTCCACCGTAAAAACCAAGCTATACCGCACCATTGAAAAGCAAAAGAAGAAATTCGGTATTTAACGCCGTGGAGTATAACCGCCGGTGGATTTTACCGGGAGTTTCGATAAATTTCGGAATGCGTGCAGTTCAAACGGTAATATCCGCGCGGATTATTACGCAGAGTTACAACAAATTCAGCTAAAATCACATATAATATTACATGAGAAAGGAGGTCTGCCCGTATGAACAAGAACGAATTCTACAAGCAGCTTATGAGCGAATATTCGTTCGACGCCGACAAGATACGCGAAAATGCGAAGCGCGGAAAGAATGCGCGGCAGAAGCTCCAGCCCATGTATATCGGCATGACGGCGGCAGCGGCTGCGCTGGTTGTCACGGTGGGTACGCTGGCAGCAGTGAACCTTACGAAGGACAACGGCGTTTCTCTGACCGATTCGGGTCTTGCGACGCTTTCCGCGAACGACCGCGTTATCCACGCGATTGAACAGCTAGAAAAAGAGCGCGGCAGCGAGGAATCCAAGGATTTCCTCGTGAACTTTGCGGCTCCGATGTCCCCAGCTGAGGTTCAGGCGGTTCTGACCGGAGCGGTGGGCGGCTCCATGCCGGTAAAGACGCTATATTTCGCGGACGGCACCAAGACGACTAACACAGACAGCATCGGAAAGGTGTTCACCTCCGGCGCTGCCTGCCAGATAACCGGAGCGGCGGTTTACTGCACAGGCGACACCGCAGCGAAGCTCCAGAGCGACCCCGCAGTATTCCTTGTTGAATCCATGACAGAGAGCGACTACGAGAACGCCGCGCCTGTCAACATCAGCGAGGTAGACACCTCTGAGGTCACACTGCCTGATAATTCCAACGTTGTTGCTCCGCCTGAGAAGCCGGATAACAGCAGCGTTTCCGTAGCGGGAACGTCCGAAGGGCTTGACGGCACGGTAGAGCCGGAGGTCACCGAGGAAATGGACGGCACCAGCGAGTACGGAGAGGACCCCGCCACGGCAGAAGCTGTGACGGAAGAGGAAAGCTCCGAGACGCCGGCGGATACGTCCGTTCCTGAGAATCCTGCGGAGAACGACGTCCCCGGAACCGTAGACGCACCGCCGGCTACAGTTCCCTCTGAGGTTGAAAATGCTCCGTCCGAGCTGCCCGCTGATAATAAGCTCCCCGAGGGAGTTACGCTCACAGCGAACGGTCAGTCGCTCGACAACACGCTTTATATAGACGCTGACGCGGCGTTTTTCCTCACGGAGGATACCTTCTTTGTGAAGAGCAGCAGCGGGATAGCGCTCTATCGCTATGCCGACGGCGCCGAGACGCTGATATGCTCAGAGAACATTAATGACCCGAAGATCGTTTGGGTCGATGAAAACGGCGGTAAGCTGCTTGTAAGCGGAATGAGTGATTACGATACCCGCGGAAGAATTCTGTGCGTGAACGCTCAGGGCGAATATATCGAGGATCTCTGCACTGAGGACATGGTAATGTCCGGCGTACTTCAGAGTGCAAGCTATAATGCAGACAGCAGGCTCCTTGTACTGAATGTCCGCGAGGACGGCAGATACTACGTCATAACTGCTTCCTGGGACAGCGGAAAGGCTGAATATATCGCGACTCCGTATGATTCCGACAACAAACTGACTGTTGCGGCGGCTTACGGCGGCACGGTCTACTTCGCTGAGAATTCCGGCGGCACCACTAACCTGTATTCCGTTGACCAGAACGGGTATGTATCTCGTGTCAACGACTTCGGGCAGATAGTTTCCGTCAGCAGGAACCTTGCGTTTACACACGCAGTATTCACGCCGGATTCCGGTTCGGCGGCGGGCTCCGTTGAGGTGTTCGACCCTGAATCAGGGAAGCTCATTCAGATCTACGGTTCGGGTAACAGCAGCGTAAGCTTCGGCGCTTCCAGACACAGCTACTCCTGCGCGGGATGTGTTTACACTATCTCCGGCGGCATGGCGGCAAGCTCCGGCGGTCTGAATGTGACCGCGGCCATCGACTACAGAAAGAGCTTTTCGGAGAAGTATGCGGCGTCAACGAATTCTGCCGGATATGTAAGGATCACCGACAGCATCTACACCGCTGCTAACAAGTCTGCGCTGATGACGTTCAGCGATATCACGGAGAATTCATCTGCGGAGCTTCGCAGCGTGGTGAACGGCGCGATTGGCGTCAACAATGTGATAGCTCTCGGCGAGTGCCGTCAGAACGGCATTACAAAGCCGGAAACCCTTGTGGAGTGCATTGAGTACTACTACACAAACAGAGCTGTTTCCGAGCTGATGAAGCGCTGCGGAATAAGCACGCTCGGCGCACTGCATTACTCCGACGGAGGTCTGACCGCTGTAAACACTTCCGATACGGTGCTTGTGATAAGCAGCAATAACGGCGCTTCCGCTTCCGGAATGCTGTATATCCGTGCTGGAAGCTTTGCGGGAAAAAACGCTTACCGCTCCGTGAGCGTAAGTTTCACAAAGTCTGACGACAGATGGAAGCTCGATTCCGTTATTTAATCAAATAACTCAGAACCGTCCGCGGTAAACGGGCGGTTCTTTTTTACCCCGGAAAGTGAAAATTTTGAAAAAAGTATTAACATTTCATTAGAAATGTGCTATAATATAATGTGTATCCCTGCTAGAGGGTACACGCCGTACAAGACATGGACAAACCGCGCCGCACGGGCAGCGCAGGGGTGACTAAAGGTATGAACAAAAAAAAGATACGATACATCAAGATCAAGGAGGAACAGCCTAAGAAGCGTTCCTCAAAGAAGTCGCGCAGCCGCGCGGCAAAGAATTTCGGACATGCAATGACCATAGTTGGCACGACATTCTCCGCAATGCTGCTTATACTGGTCATCATGGTGTGCATCGTTGCGACGGTGCTTGCCGTGTATGTTCTGGACTTCGCGGATAATTCCTACGACGCGAACCTGAAGGATGTCGAGATGAAGTACACGAGCTTCGTCTACGGCTACGACGAGGATAACGAGCTTGTCGAGATAAAGCGCCTTGCCGCAGAGCAGAACCGCGTCTGGGTCGACTACGAGGACATGCCCAAGTGCCTCATCGACGCTGTCGTAGCTTCCGAGGACAAGCGTTTCTACACGCATAAGGGCGTTGACTGGTACAGAACCGCAGGCGCGTTCTTCTCGAACGGCGACAGCGGCGGCGGTTCTACGATAACTCAGCAGCTTATAAAGAACCTCACCGGCGATAAGGAAGTAAGCTGGGAGCGTAAGCTCCGCGAGATCTTCCGCGCTCTCAGCCTGGAGGAGAAGTATACCAAGATCGATATCCTAGAGAGCTATCTCAATCAGATTTGGTTCAACGGAATGGTCTACGGCGTCGGCGCTGCTTCAGAGTACTACTTCGGCAAGGACGTTTCCGACATCAACATCGGCGAGGCTGCCGTTCTCGCGGGAATGATACGTAACCCCTCCAAGATGTCGCCGTACTATGACCTCGCCCGCAGCAAGCAGCAGCAGAATTACTCGCTGCGCTGCATGTACGAGCAGGGCATGATCACCACGAAGGAATACGAGGATTACCGTCTGAACCGCATTCAGGTACACTTTGCAAAGCCGGTCTACGGCGATGATTACGGCTATATTGACGAGCGTACGCTCACCGACAGCACGGACGACAGCGACCTCGACGCAGAGGTGCAGGATAAGCCTTATCGCGCATACAAGTGGAACGGCGACTACGAAGTCAGCCAGGACTGGTATGTCGACGCGGCGATCGACCAGGTCATAAACGATTTCGCCGACCTCAAGGGAATCACCTACACATCGGCGAAAAACGAGCTGTACAACGGCGGCTACAAAATCTATATCAATGAAAATATGAAGCTCCAGAAGATACTGGAGGAAAAATACCGCGACCCGTACACGGTGCTTTCATACTACAATGAGAATGCGGCGGAGAAGGATCTGATACAGTCTGCGTTCATTGTTATTGACTACACCGGAACAGTTCAGGCTGTTGTCGGAGGTCTCGGAGAGAAGCCGGGCGACGGTGCGTTCAACCGCGCGACCCAGGCAACGAGATCGCCGGGTTCAACGATGAAGCCGATATCCACTTATTCGCTGGCGGTGCAGAAGAATCTCATCACATATTCTACGCTGATACCAGACGAGGCGATAAACATCGGCACGCAGGACGAGCCGCAGATATGGCCGCAGAACTATGGCGAGGTATGGGGCGACGGAACGCTCCGCACTGCGTGGTATGGCGTTCAGCACTCATTGAATACGCTGGCGGTAAGGGTCGGCAGAATGAACACCACCAAGGCAATGTACACTCAGCTCACGCAGATGCTCGGATTTACAACGCTGGTGGAGTCGGATATCGCGCTCTCGCCGCTGTGCCTCGGTGCGCTGACTAACGGCGCGAAGCTGGTGGAGGTCGCCGGAGCTTATCAGATCTTCGGAAACGGCGGCGTTTATTACCGTCCGATGTTCTACAGCAAGGTCGAGGACAGCAAGGGCAACGTCATTATGGAACAGGATTTCTATGGAACTCAGGCGATCGACAGCGATTCCGCGTGGGTCACAAACCGTATGATCTACAAGGTGGTAAACGGCGACAGCGGTACAGGTCCGAAGGCGAAGCTTCCGAATGTGGAGGTAATCGGTAAGACTGGTACGTCCAACGCCGGAACCGACCTGCTGTTCATGGGACTTACGCCTGAGTATATCGGCGGACTGTGGATAGGATACGATGACAGCCGCGTTATCGGCGGCGCTGACGGCTGGAAGGCAGTAGCGCAGATCTGGCATGATGTTATGATCGACATTCAGGACACCTCGCAGGTGCTGAACTTCGTTCCGGATCCATCGGTTGTGGAGCGTCAGTACTGCACGATGACAGGCCTGCTTGCAACGAATAAGTGCAGCTCTACTAATACGGGCTATTACCGTGCAAGCAACCTTCCGGAGTACTGCAACGGCGATCACGGCACCATCAGAAAGCAGATCAAGGCAAATAATCCGCAGTGATTCAGAATTACTAATCCGTTTCAAAACAAAATAGGTAATAAAAATGGCAAGCTTTATGCTTGCCATTTTTATTAATCAAGCAGATGTATCAGCCCTGACCGTAATAAGCGTTCGCGCCGTGCTTGCGCAGGTAGTGCTTGTCGAGAAGCTCCTGCTGCATTCTGCCTGCTGTGGGGGCGATGGTCAGCGCGTGGTAGTTCATGAACGCGACTTCCTCCAGGACTACGGAATTGTGGACTGCTTCGTGCGCGTCCTTGCCCCAGGTGAACGGACCGTGGCTCTTTACGAGAACCGCCGGAATGCTCATCGGGTCAACTCCGTTGAACGTTTCAATTATAACCTTGCCGGTCTCCTTTTCGTACTCGCCACGGATCTCCTCCGGGGTCATAGCCCGGGTGCAGGGGATCTCGCCGTAGAAGTAGTCGCCCTGGGTGGTGCCCATCGGCTGGATTCCTACTCCTGCCTGCGCAAATGAAGTCGCCCAGCGGCTGTGGGTGTGTACAACTCCTCCGACAGCCGGGAAAGCGCGGTACAGCTCCAGATGAGTAGGCGTGTCGCTGGAGGGCTTCCACTTGCCCTCTGCGACCTTACCCGTCGCAAGCTCGACTACCACCATGTCCTCGGCGGTCATTCCCTCGTAGGGAACGCCGGAGGGCTTTATAACTATCATTCCGCTCTCGCGGTCGATGGCGGAAACATTCCCCCATGTGAACGTTACAAGATTGTATTTCGGAAGCAGAAGATTGGCTTCAAGCACTTCCTGCTTTAATTTCTCTAACATTTACTTTCTCTCCTTACTTAGCCGCAGCGTATTCCGCCGCAAGTCCGCGCTTGTAGTTCTCCATGAATTTCCGGAATCCCTCCGCGCCCTTTTCCTCGGGCTGTAAAGTTGTGGATTCCATGCCGCCGAACACCTCGCCGTCGAGGAACTCCGGCAGGGATTTTCCGCCGCCGCATACGGAGTAAGCCGCCAGCAGAGCCATTCCCCAGGCGCCGCCCTCTCCGGCGGTCTTCATGACGGAAACCGCGCAGCCCAGACCGTCCGCAAGGAACTGCTGAGCAACTCCCTTCGTCTTGAACAGACCGCCATGTCCGGTTATTTTGTCAACGGAAACCTGCTCCTTGTCGAACAGGATATCCATGCCGAGTTTCAGCGCCGCCATCGTGGAGTATATTTCCGCGCGGAACAGGTTCGCGAGGTTAAATTTGCCGTCCGGGGTGCGGAAGTACATCGGTCTGCCGTTCTCAGCGCCCGCGACAGGTTCGCCGGAAAGGAAGTTGTACACAACGGTATCGCCGCAGTCCGGGTCGCCGGTCAGCGCGTGGTAATACAGCATGTCATAAAGCGCAGGCTTTGCGATGGGGTGACCGCTCAGTTCCGCAAATTCGCCGAATATCTTCACCCATGCGTCCAGCTCGGAGGAGCAGTTGTTGCAGTGAACCATCGCAACCGGAGCGCCGTCCGGGGTGGTCACTACGTCTATCTCCGGGTAGTAACCCTTCAGCGGCTTGTCAAGGACGAGCATTGCAAATATGGAAGTTCCGGCGGACACGTTACCCGTGCGCGGGAGTATGCTGTTTGTCGCCGCCATTCCGGTGCCTGCGTCGCCCTCCGGCGGGCAGACGGAAACTCCCGGCTGGAGGTTTCCGCTCGGGTCGAGGAACTTTGCGCCCTCAGCGGTCAGCGCGGCTTCCCTTGCGCCTGCATTGAGCACCCCGGGGAGAACGTCCGTCAGCTTTCCGGAGAATCCCTTATCAGCAAGCAGTTTATCTACCTTCGCGAGGTACTCCGCGTTGTACCCGATACCGTCAACAGGGAATATTCCGGAGGCTTCGCCAACGCCGACCTGGCGCTTTCCGGTCAGCTGGTAGTGGATAAATCCTGCCAGGGTGTTGATGTGCGCGATATCCTTGACGTTCTCCTCGCCGTTGAGCACCGCCTGGTAGAGGTGCGCAATGCTCCAGCGCTGGGGAATGTTGAATCCGAGAAGTTCCGAAAGTTCGGAAGCCGCCTGCTCGGTGATGGTATTTCTCCATGTGCGGAACGGAATCAGCAGGTTGTCGTCCTTATCGAACGCCATGTAGCCGTGCATCATTCCGGATATTCCCATTGCGCCGTAGCCCGTGGGAACCACGCCGTATTTGCTCTTGACGTCCTCCGCAAGGCTTGCGTAGCAGTGCTGTAATCCGGTGGTGATGTCATCCAGGGAGTAGGTCCACACGCCGTTTTCGTAGCGGTTCTGCCAGTCGTGGCTTCCGGAAGCGACAGGCGCGAACGTGTCGTCGATGAGAACCGCCTTTATTCTGGTGGAGCCAAATTCTATGCCAAGATAGGTTTTCTTATTCTGTATTTTTTCCTGTATCGTCATACTATCACCTCTTGAGAGCCGCGGCAGCGTCAAGTAATGCAAGCTGCTGCTCAAAGCTGTTTATGTCGGTCTTGTCGTCGATGACCACAAGCTCCGTATTCGTCATCTTTGCAAACAGGCGGATATCATCGACCGTGAGCGCCGTGGAAACTACCGCATGATGAGCGCCGCCGGCGTATATCCATGCAGCCGCACCGGTAGCGAAATCGGGCTTCAGCTTCCACATCAGTCTTGCGACGGGGAGTTTCGGCATGGGAGCCGGCTGCTTTACAAGCGTGATCTCAGCGCATACAAGGCGGAATCTGTCGCCAAGGTCTATCATGGAAACCGCGATACCCTCGCCGTCAATGCCGTCGAATACAAGGCGCGCCGGGTCGGATTTCCCGCCGATCCCAAGCGGATGCACCTGAATTTCAGGCTTGTTTGCCGCGAACACCGGAGATACCTCCAGCATATGCGCCGCAAGCTCCAGCTCCTCGCCGGAAGTGAGATCGTAGGTGTAGTCCTCCATGAATCCGGTGGAGCCCTTTCTTCCCTCAGACATCTTGAACAGCACCGCGCCGAGAGCCGCAGTCTTGTAGTCGCCCTCCGGACCGAATCCCACGCCCTTTGCCATGAGATTCTGCGCCGCGATTCCGGGGAGCTGGTTCAGCCCGTGGAGATCCTGGAACGTATCGGTGAACGCCCCTATCTTTTCCCGTGCAATGAACTTGTCGAGAGCCGCTTCATATTTTGCCTGCTCGCGGACAGCGGCGATGTTGTCCGTCGCCATCGTGTACTTTTCGGTGTATTCAGCCATTTTTGCGTCTATTTCGGATTCGGTAACGCTGTCGGCTATTTCCGCTACGTCGCCGATACCGTAGTAGTTCACGTTCCAGCCGAAGCGTATCTCGCTTTCAACGCGGTCGCCGTCAGTGACTGCGACATCACGCATATTGTTTCCGAGCATTGCAACTCTCAAAGTCCTGCTGAAAGATACTGCGGAAGCCGCATGAGCGAATCTGCGGATCTTCTCTATAACGTCCCCGTGCTGATAGTAGCCTGCAACGACCTCGCGCCTGATTCCGAGTCTTGTGCAGATGAACCCGAACTCGCGGTCTCCGTGCGCGGACTGGTTGAGGTTCATGAAGTCCATGTCGATGCTGTCGTAGGGGAGCTTCTCGTTGAACTGCGTATGCAGGTGGAGCATTGGCTTTTTCAGAGCTTTCAGCGCTCTTATCCACATCTTGGCGGGCGAGAACGTGTGCATCCACATGATAACGCCTATGCACTCCCTGTCGGAGGAGGCGCGCACGCAGATGTCCTCGGCTTCGTCGGCGGTCTTTACCACCGGCTGGAATATGACTTCCGCGATGTCCGAGAGCTTTTCGTTCAGGAAATCAGCCATCTTGGCGCTGTCCCTGGCAGCCTGCGCGAGGGTCTCCTCGCCGTAAAGATCCTGGCTTCCGGTAACAAAGTATATCTTGTTCATAATAATTCTCCTTCACAGAAAAGCCGCACCGAACAAGTATTCAGCGCGGCTTGTGTTTATGCCTTTTTCTTGTTCTTTCTGGAAAGAACAACGCTCTGGATAACAAGGAACAGGCAGATCATTGCCGCAACGGTAATGTTCGTCCACCATGCGTCGTCAAGTCCGAGGGAGGAAACGATGTTCTTTATCGTACTCAGCGAGATGACGCCGAACAGTGTTCCTATGATGTTGCCCGAACCGCCGGAGAGCATCGTGCCGCCGATGATGGAGGAAGCAATCGCGTTCATCTCGGCTCCGCTTGCATGGGAGGGTGAACCGGAGCCGACATGAAGGAAGTAAACAAAGCCGCCTATACCTGCGAGCACTCCGCACATCAGGTAAGCGAAGAACTTTGTGCGCTTGACGTTGATGCCGAGCATATTTGCGCTCTGGCTGTTTCCGCCGATAGCGTAGAAACCGCGTCCGAGCCTGCCCCACTTGAGGAACACGAACAGTATCGCAACTATCAGCAGCGCGACTACCACGCCTATTTCTATGTACGCCGGAACAAATACGCCATGCTTGTTGGTGGAACCTATTCCGGGGAGTGAAATTCTTGTTTCCTTGAGTGCTTGGAATTCTTCGTTCTCAACGTTGAACTGCGTTGCGTTGACGATGGTGGTCATGCCCTTTGCGAAGAACATTCCCGCCAGCGTTACGATGAACGGCTGTATCTCCAGATACGCTATCAGATAACCCTGAACAAGTCCGAAAGCGGTGCCTATTCCAAGGGCTATGAGAACAGAGGTGACTACATTGCCTCCGCCGTAGTCGAGGTTCATTGCACAGCACATACATACCAGCGCCGTAACCGCGCCGACCGAGATGTCGATACCGCCGGTTATCATTACAAGGCTCATTCCGCAGGAGAGGATTATCAGAGCCGCGTTTTCGTTGAGTATGTTGAAGAAGGTCTGCACCTTCGTGAAGCCGGAGCCGATGAACGCCACTGCGCAGATATACATTACAACGAATATCGCAATGGTGATGACCAGAAGCAGATTAGAGTCAGATAATCTCCGTGAACTGCCGTTGGCGTTTTTCAGAAATTTCATACTAATTCGCCTCCTTGACGGGATTTCTGCGGGAAGCTATCTTCTTGCGGAAAGCTGCGAGCTTGTTTCGTACAGTGGGAGCGCTGAGAACTACCAGGATAATTACTACTACCGCCTTGTATGCGGGGAGCGCGGTAGGAGCTACCTGGAACTTATAAAGAGTTGTCGTCAGGAACTGGATAACATAAGCGCCGAGTATCGAGGACGCCATGTTGAACTTGCCGCCGCTGAGGGCGTTTCCGCCGAGTGCTACCGCAAGGATAGCGTCCATCTCGATGTCCTTTGCAACTACCGAGTAGTTGATGGAGGAGATACGGCTGACCTTGATGAAGCCTGCGACTGCAACGCACAGACCAAGTATGACGTAGGTCATGAACTTGATGCGCGCAGGGTTCAGACCGTTAAGTCTGGAGGATTCGGAGTTTATGCCGACCGCCTGGGTGAAAAGTCCCAGCTTTGTGAACCGGAGCACCAGAGCAATGATTATAATGCATATCGCCGCAATGAATATCGGGGTCGGAAGCGGCAGTCCGGGAATGAAGTTGCCGAACCAGCCGAAGCTCTCATCATTGATGACGGGGAGCTGATTGTTGTTTATCCATGCCGCGATGGAACGTCCTGCTGTGAATAGGATAAGCGTTGCGACCATCGGCTGTATCTTGAAGTAAGCCACCAGGGCGCCGTTGAACGCACCAAGGAGCATTGATACGACAACGCAGGCGAGGAATGCAACGATTATCGGCGCATGGAGCGCAGCCGGGCTGACTTCGCCGCCGCAGAGGACTCTCAGAACAACGCTGCCCGCGACCGCGATAGTCGCGCCAACGCTGATATCCTGTCCGCCGGAGGCTGACGTTACCAGCGTCATGCCGATAGCAAGTATCGCAAGCTCCGAAGCGTTGTCGAGTATCGTGATGATGTTGCCCGAAATTACCATATCGCCGGCGCTGTTCGGAGCATATTTGATCGCGAAGAACGAGGGGTCAGCGATCAGGTTGAACAGCACCAGTATCAGCAGCGCTGCCAGCGGAATAAAGATCTGATTCCTGACCGCTCTTTTCAGAAAAGCAAGGAACTTGTTCCCGCCTGTTTTTTCAAGCGTTTTCATGAACCTTTTCACCTCCTGCGATCGTTTCCATTATCTTGGACTGGTTCAGGTCGGAGCCGGTAAGCTCGCCTGCGGTCTTTCTGTCGCGCATTACTATAAGTCTTGAACATACGTTCAGCATTTCGTCTATCTCAGAGGAGATGAACGTTACGCTCTTGCCCTCGGCGGCGAGTTTGAGCACCAGCTTCTGTATCTCGAGCTTGGTGCCGACGTCGATACCTCTTGTGGGTTCGTCGAGGATAAGGTATACGGGGTTCGCAAGAAGCCACCTTGCGAGGATAACTTTCTGCTGATTACCGCCGGAAAGCGACTTTATCGGCGTATCCGGGGAAGCCGTCTTTATTTCCAGCAGCTTTATGTACTCGTCGGCATATTTCGCGGCGTCCGCCTTGGATATCGGCCGGAACATTCCGCGCATTACCTGAAGCGCAAGGATTATGTTATCCTTGACGGACAGGTCGCCGATTATACCATCGTGCTTTCTGTCCTCCGGGAGGTAGCTTATGCCGTGCTTCATTGCGTCAAGCGGCTTTCTTATCTTTACGGTCTTGCCGTTCATCCTGACTGTGCCGCCGGTTATGCTGTCCGCACCGAATATCGCACGGACGGATTCGCTTCGGCCTGAGCCGAGAAGTCCGGTGAAGCCGTTTACCTCGCCCTTTCTTATTGAGAAGTTGAAAGGCGCTATGCCGGCGCTGCTGACAAGTCCCTCAGCCTCGAATACCGGAGCCTCGCCATTTGTCTCCTGCTCGACCTCGTGGGGCTTGTCCATGTCGGACAGCTTGTTGAGATCCTTACCGAGCATTTTGGAAACCAGCTCGACTTTCGGAAGATCCGCCGCATTGTACTCGCCTTCGAATTTACCGTCGCGCAGTACCGTTATCTTGTCACAGACTGCGTAAACCTGGTCGAGGAAGTGCGTTACGAATATTATTCCAACGCCGCGGCTCTTGAGGTCGAGCATGAGCTTGAACAGCTTCTCAACTTCCTGCTCGTCGAGGGAGGAAGTCGGCTCGTCCAGGATAAGCACCTTGCAGTCCATATCGACCGCACGGGCTATCGCGACCATCTGCTGCACCGCAAGGGAGCAGCTTCCAAGCTGCTGATTCGGCCTTGCCGGGATATCAAGCGATTCCAGAAGCTTTCCGGCGTCCGAATACATCTTCTTCCATTTGGTGAAAGCGCCCTTTGATCTGCCGATGTACATATTCTCGGCGACCGTCAGGTTCGGGCAGAGTGTGATCTCCTGATAAACCGTGCTTATTCCGGCTTTCTGGGCGTCCTGGGTCGATCTGATAACGACAGGCTCAGGATTGCCGGACATATAGATATTGCCGCCGTCCTTTTCGTATACACCGGTGAGTACTTTTATAAGTGTGGATTTACCAGCGCCGTTCTCGCCCATCAGCGCGTGTATTTCGCCCTTTCGCAGTGTGAATTCAACGTTCTGGAGCGCTTTCACACCGGGGAATTCCTTACATATGCCCTCTAGCCTGAGAACAACATTTTCATCACGCATTGTCTTCGCCTCCGGTTGTTTATGGCAATACCGCATAATTATTGTCGTACGATTGCGCAGTCAGATTTTTTGCCAGGTTGTACAATGAGGACGCCGCAAGGCTGTCGCCTTGCAAGGACGAATTGTGCAAGATGGCGAAAAAGATGCAAGCAAGCGTGCGGCAAAGGCGTTAGCCGTTAATTGTGTGGTGTTGCCTCAGTTAACAGAATGGTCCGATACAAGGGATGTGTTATCCATCATATCGGACCGTTTCCGTCATGGCTGATCAGCTGATTCAGCTAGGCTGTTCAGAACGATCAGATACCGTACTTGTCAACGTCCTCCTGAGTGATCGTGGAGGCGTCGAAGCCCTTCTCGTCCATAATGATGACCTTGTTTTCGGGAGACTTGCCGTTCTCAAGGTCCTTGATGATGGAGTCGATGTAGGAAGCCTGGAAAGGATTGCACTGACCGTCGTAGTTCCAGCTGCCGGAAAGGAGGTTCTCAAGAGCCCACTTGTTGCAGTCGAAGCCCATTACGATAACGTCCTTGCCAACGCCGTGGGAGATGTTAGCCTTGTCGAGGGCTGCAACTGCGCCCTTTGCCATATCGTCGTTCTCGGCGTAGATAACGTTGAAGGAAGTGCCGCTGTCGATGATGGACTGAACGATCTGCTGTGCTGTTTCTGCGTTCCAGTCAGCGGTCTGCTGTGTAACGAGGTTCCAGCTGTCGTTCTCGGCTACCTTGGTGTCGAGGGCGCCCGTTCTGCCGACCTGTGCAGCGGAGCCCATCGTGCCCTGGATATGTACTATGTTGTACTCCGAAAGTCCCTGGGAAGCCAGCCAGTCAACTGCGGTCTGACCTTCCTTAGCCATGTCGGATACGATGGAAGCTTCGTACAGGCTTTCGTCAGCGTCGATGGTTCTGTCGAACAGGATAACCTTGATTCCCTGAGCCTGAGCGTCCTTGAGTACTGAATCCCAGCCGGAAGTACCAGCGGCGGAGATCAGCAGGTAGTCCACCTCGGACTGAATGAATGTCTGCGCTGCTGCGATCTGCTCGTCGTTCTTAAGGCTGTATGCAAAGGAAGCGTCGTAGCCGTTCTCCTCTGTGAATGTAGCCTTCATGTCCTTATCGTTCGCTGTACGATAGCCGGACTCGTTGGGGTCGTTGTTGATTATTCCTACTTTAATGAGGTCTCCGCTTGCAGAACCAGAGCCAGATCCGCTGCTGCCGGAAGTGCCGCTGCCTGAGCTGCAGCCTGCAAATACGCTTGCAGTGAGTGCCAGACCGAGTACCGATGCGAGTATCTTCTTGATTTTCATAGCTTTTTCCCTCCGATAAAAAATGATCGTTGTGGTTTTGTTTTGGAATGCTCAGAACAAATTCCCAGCATATTTGCTACAAATTTTATTTTTGTCTGCATTCCTGTTTGCTGTTCTTATTTTAGCACAAAGGCTCAATAAATGCAATGCATAAAATATACATTCTTTTGGGAAAACTTTTGTGCATATATGACAAGTTGCGCGTTCCTCTAACAAACAAATATGCCGCCGTACGAAAACATCTTGACAAATCAAGCACAAAGTTGTATCATATACGCAGATGGATTTGTATTCTGCTGGAGTTTGGATTTATACTTTATATTTATAGGGGCGATAATATATGACTAAATATGAAGCTGTCGCGCAGGCAATAAAAACTGATATTGAAAACGGCGTATATACCGAGGGTCAGGCGATACCTACCGAGGAGCTGCTCACAGCCCAGTATGATGTCAGCCGCCAGACGATACGCAAGGCGCTGGCGCTCCTGGTGGAAGACGATCTTATAATAAAGCGGCAGGGCAGCGGTTCGGTGGTGCGCCCGAAGCGGCTGAATCCAAGAACCGGAAAGATAGCGGTAGTTGCAACGTACATCAGCGACTACATTTTTCCGAGCCAGCTGCGGGCAGTGGACGAAGTGCTGTCCGAGAACAAGTACACCGCGGTTCTTTCTGCGACCCGCAACCGCGTCTGCAACGAGCGCGCTATTCTCGAAGAAATACTGAAAAATCCCGTTGACGGCATACTGATAGAGGGTACAAAATCCGCAATGCCGAACCCGAATTTCGATTTGTACGAAAAGCTTATAGGCATGGGTATCCCGGTAGTTTTTTTCAACGGATATTACCCGACCCTCAGCGGCACGTATTCCGTCTGCGCGGACAATCAGGCGGGCGGCGCCGAACTTGTGCGGCATCTTATTGACCGCGGCCATACGAAAATCGCAGGGTATTTCAAGAGCGATGATATCCAGGGTCATCAGCGGTATTCAGGATTTATTTCGGAGCTGTTCCGCAGCGGACTGATAATCCCCGACGAGAATGTGTTCTGGTACACCACGGAGACAAAGGAAAAACTCTTCGATGATCCGGAGGAGGTACTAAAGCGCCTCGGCGATAACACGGCGGTCGTTTGCTATAACGACGAGGTGGCGTTCGGGCTTGTGAAATGCCTGCTTTCCGCCGGCAGACGCGTTCCGGAGGACGTTGCGGTAGTCAGCTTCGACAACAGCAATCTCAGCTGGATATCCCAGGTGCCGATAACCTCGCTTTCCTATGAGGACAGGAACATTGGCAGGATAGCCGCGCAGAAGCTAGTTGATATTCTGGACGGCAGGGATGTTTCTTCAGAAGTATTGCCGTGGACTTTTATCCAGAAAGAAAGCTCATAAATATTAAAACAGCGCCGGAATTATTCAGCGCTGTTTTTTTATAAGGGAATCACTAAAAACCGGTTTGAAAAGGGAAAATGGGTAGAGTGCGCCGAATGCGATGAAAGCCGACGAAGTAAGGCTGTATGCCTTACGAGGAGGTTTGAAGAAGCAGTCGGTGTGCTATACACATTTTCACTCAAACAAGGTTTTTAGAGGTGACCATAAATTGACGCAGCTCATGAGCCATTATTGTCCGCGTAAACCGCACAGAATAACAATGAGCCTGGCGGAGGAGATCCGGTCGCTGCGAAGCGAGGCAAAGCGGCTGAACAAGGAAAACAAGCGGCTCCAGGATGAGAGGGATTTCTCGAATGAAGCGGTAGCTTTTTTCGCCGCGAGCCGTCGGAATAACGCACAGACCTAAAAGCCGAATGGTATAACGAACGGGCTGTTTTACAGCCACGGCAGAAGAAGTACGGATTACACGACAGAACAGCTGAAAACAATAATATGGCGCTATTACATGAGCTGTTGGAATAATCGCCGGATATGCTCGCCCATTGCACTGCTGCTCATAATTTTTGAGTGAAATGTGTAAAGCTATATTGACCATATCAGCTTTTTGCGTTTTGCGTTGCAGACTACATCAAGCATTTCGGATAAACTGACGATACAAATGTTAAATTTCTGATATAACGCAAGTTAGGTAAATGATATAATATAGACAACAAAACGGAACACAGTTCCGGGCAACCGTAAATACCTGAAAGGAAGGATAATCATGAAAAAGTTAATCTCCGTTATTACCGCTGCTGCCGCAGTTGCAGCAATTTCCGCTACCGCAGGCGCTTACTCCATCAACAAGGACCTCGGCTTTGGCTGGAGCACAAGCGCGACCATCGGCGCTGAGGAATTCGCAAACGTTACCCCCGACACAACAGTCACCATCACCTACGACATAAACGAAAGCCTCGCCGACATGGACGGTCAGAACTACTGGTGCATCAAGCCCATGGTGAACGACGCCGGCTGGCCTTTCATCAGCACACTTAACGGCGCAGTTCTTTCCGAGGGCGGCGACAGCTACGCGCTTGAGATGGACAGCGATTCTATGAGCTTCACTATCCCGGCTGACCAGCTTGAGCTTCTCCAGACTGCGGGCATGGCTGTTATGGGTCACGGCATTGAACTGCTTGAGATGACATTCTCCGATGAGCCTGTTGCAGCTCCCGCAGAAACCGTCGCTCCCTCAGACAGCGCAGATAATGCAGGAACTCCCACCGAGGAGCCCACAGCCGGTGAAACCGTCGCTCCCTCAGACAGCACAGAAAACGTAGAAACTCCCGCAGAAACCGCCGCTCCCACAAAGGGCAATCCCGACACCGGCGTTTCCGGAATCGCAGCAGTAGCAGGCGCAGCGGTTATCGCAGCCGGCGTGCTTTTCACGACCAGAAGAAAGTAATTCCGTTTTCGAAAGGAATGAGCGTAATGAAAAACATCACACGATTCACAGCGGCGGCGCTTGCGATATGCTCCGTTCTCGCGGTTACGGGCTGCGACGAGCAGCAGGAGATGAGCAGCGCTCCTAACTCCTCCAACACTCCGGCGCAGGCGACTACCTCGGCTACCACGGCAACCATGAACAAGGATGACGCGGACAAGATCGCGGAAATCGACATCGGCGCTGAAAAGCTGGAAAACGGCGTTGTAAAGTTCCTCTCGTCATGGGATCTGAACCCTGCAGAGGGACAGCCGGTCGCTCCGGCACTGGAGATGTTCCAGAGCCAGTTCGGCGGCAGGATAGAGTACGTCAACACTCCCTGGGACAGCCGTTACGACAAGCTTGCGGTGCTGGTTCAGGCGGACGATTCCCCGGATATGTTCAGCGCAGGCGACATGGACGTGTTCCCCAAGGGAGCAATCAGCGGAATGTTCGTCCCGCTCGATGATTACGTTGATTTCAGCAGCGAGCTGTGGGCGCCCATGAGCGAGGTAAACGAGCAGTTTGCGTTCAACGGAAGCCACTATGTAGGCGCTGTTGACGTAGAGGGCGACTGCGTGATGTTCTACAACAAGAACACTATCCGCGACAATTCCCTTGACGACCCGGCGGAGCTTCTCGCAGAGGGCAAGTGGACATGGGACACATTTTGGGAAATGATGACGAAATTCTGCGATGTTGACGCTGAAAAATACGCTACCGACGGCTGGTGGTTCGAGGGCGGATTTTCTCTGACAACAGGCGTTCCTTATGTCGGCATGAGCGACGGAAAAATCGTGCAGAACCTTGACAACGCACTGATTGAAAAGGCGCAGACATTCATGCTGAACATGAACACGAACAGTCTTCCGCTCCCGAAAGCGCAGTACAACTGGCAGGTTCAGCCGAAGCGCCTTGCAGACGGAAAGACCCTGTTCTATCCGGTAGGGCTGTACGCGATGTACCCCTACAACAACTATATTCAGGATTTCGCCGACAATCAGGAAGATGTAATGTTCGTCCCCATGCCTAAATGCCCCGAAGCCGACGAGTATTATCTACCGGCGAGAGTTTCCGGATTCTCCCTTATAAAGGGCGCAAAAAACCCCAAGGGCGTAGCCGCTTATCTCAACTGTGCAATGGCTACCCGCGACAGCGAGGCGGCTGTTGAAATAGGCAAGCGCCAGGCATTTGAGGAGTACAACTGGACGCAGGAGCAGTGGGATATGTACCGCCTTGTAAACCAGATGACCGCCGAGCACCCGGTAATCGAGATGTACAACGCCGTTAACTCCAACGTAGCCGACCTCATCAACAACCCGATGAAGGAAGGCTACAACAGCGGCGCAAGCTGGACGCAGACCCGTGAAACTATCCGCGCTGCAGTCCAGGCGCAACTTGATTCGGCTAACGAAAAGCTTGCCGAAAAGAGCTGATGATCCATCCATAATAAAAGATGATCCATCCATAATAAAATAGGTTCAGAATGAGTCCGGTTAAATGCCGGGCTCATTCGCCTTTTCTGGGGAAACGCTGAATAAAAAAAGGGAATGCCGTTCTTCCGCACATATTTCCACCGCATGGGGAGGAACAATGTTTACAGCCTGGCAAAGTTTCTCTGGAGCATAGATCTCCGACCGATAGCGGATAAGCTGACTAAGGATTACCTGGTCATATGACGCTATGGCGTGCCATGCTGGACTTGCGTCGTCCTCATTGTACAATCTGACGAAAAATCGAGTTTTGCCAATAAGCGAAGCGTATTATTGGCAAAACTGACTGGGCAATACAGCACGATCTTTGTGCTGTATTGCCCTAAATAACCCCTGACTGATATGGCCATGCGGCGTATATACACTAAAATTTCATTTAAATATAGTCCGGACTGCTTGCATTAGTGCGGAAAATGTGCTATAATGTAAAATGTATATCATTGTGCAAAACCACTATTTTTAAAGGAAATATTATGGATAATCAGGAAACAAATTTGATCTATGGCAAAAACGCCGTAACTGAGACACTCAATTCGGGCAGGGAAATAGATACGGTCTACATTCAGAAGGGTGCGGCTCTTTCGAAGATAGTCGCCCTCGCCAAGAAAAACGGCGTGGTTATCAAGGAAGTCAGCGATGAGAGGCTCACCGCCATCTGCGGAACCCCCAAGCACGGCGGTACCGCTGCGGAACTCGCCGCCGCTTCCTACTCCACGGTGGAGGATATCCTCGCGAACGCTGAACAGCGCGGGAAGCCTCCGTTTATCATCATCGCCGACGAGATAGAGGATCCACACAACCTCGGCGCGATAATCCGTACCGCCGAGGCAGCCGGCGCTGACGGGCTGATAATCCCCAAGCGCCGCAGCGCCTCCCTGAACGCCACCGTATTCAAGACCTCCGCAGGGGCCGCTGCGTGGCTCAAGGTGGCAAGGGTCGCTAACCTCGTGGACACCATAAAGCGGCTCAAGGAAGCCGGCGTGTGGGTCTACGGCATGGAAGCCGACGGAACTCCCATCGCACAGGCTGACCTTTCCGGCGCGGTGGCTCTGGTGGTCGGAAGCGAGGGCTTCGGGCTGGGCAGGCTGGTTCGTGAGAACTGCGACATGACCCTTTCACTGCCGATGTTCGGAAAGGTCAACTCGCTCAACGCGTCGGTCTCCGCCGGAATAATCATGTATGAGGTCGTAAAGCACCGCGGCTGATACCGCCGGATCACAGGATTTAGGAGAGATATTGATGTCTGATAATTACAGCATTGACGATATTCTTGCAGAAATAGACAGAAAGCGCGGCGGAGGTTCCAAATCCACCGAGAGCGTTACCGAAATAATCTCAGAGACCGAACTCCACAGCGCCATGAACAGCACGTCGCATACGCGCATGCCATCCGCGGAGGAATCGGAGCCAGTTTCCGGGGACGAGGAAGCCCGGGAGCGCGCGGAAAGTATCCGCCGCGCCGCCGAAGCCAACCGCCGCAAGGCTGAGAACAAGCGGCGCGAACGCGAGGAGCGCCAGCAGGAGCAGAGAAGGCTTGAACAGGAGCGTGCCGAGCAGGAACAGCGCATGCAGTTCAGCGAGCCGGAAAAGCCGGCGGAACCGGAGCACAGCGGCTACACCTCCGAGCTTTCGTCGCCGACTGAGGCGGCAAAGCTGTTCGGGGAGCCGGAGCCTCCAAAGCCGGAGCGCGTCGTTCAGCCGGAGAGCGAGTATGTCCAGCCGTATGTGAAGCCGAAGGTTTCCGGCGGGGACGACGATATCGTGTTCCATACCAAGAGCGACCTCGTGACCTCAGAAACCATGCAGATGAAGAAGCTCCAGCGCATAAACGAGATCAACCGCGCCCTCCTCGAGGCGGACCGCGCCGCAGAGGAGCCGGAGGAGCTGCTGGATTCCCTCAATCCGATGGAATCCCGCGAGAAGGCGGTAGACGGGCTGAAAAACTCCGCGGAGCCGCAGGGCGACATCGGAGATACCCTGGCTGTCTCCGGGAACGACCTCAAGAAGATGTCCAGCGGCGAGGCCGAGCACGTCAAGGAGTATTCTCCGGTGACTTCCCGCAGGAAGGGCTCAAAGGCAGACGAGGTGCTGTTCACCCCAGGCGCGCAGAAGAAGTCGGACGCGGCAGGGGAGAAGGACCGCAGCAGCGAGGCTCTGGTGGCTTCCCTCAACAAGAAACTCAGGGAGCAGCGTGAGAAAGACCGCGCCGAGGAGCGGACCGTGACTATCACTGACCTCTCCGACCCGAGGAATCTCCCGCCGAGGGCGCTCAACATCGACTACGACAACAAGGTGATAGACACCAGCATACTGCCCAAGACCGACCCGGTGGCGGCGGTACGCGAGGCGGAGGCTCTTGCGGAGCGAAAGAAGCGCAAGATAGCGAACTTCATGCTCGCCGACATCGACGACGAGGTGGAGGACGCCGAGGAAAAGGAAGCAGAGGACGACGATTACGACGATGAGGACGACGAGGACGAGATCATCGACCTCGACGACGAGAACGTCATAACCGAGAGACTTGCGAGAGCTGGTAAGGGTCTTGCGGGCCGCCTGACGATCCTGGCTCTGCTGACCGCCGCTGCGGCTATCGCGGCAGTGTTCTATTTCTTCAAGATAGACAGTATACCTATACTGTCCGAGCTTATCAAGCCGGATATCTTCCTGTATGCTAATCTCACCATCGGCATACTCAGCTTCGGAGCATGCTCCAGCGTTATCACAAACGGATTTTCAAGGCTGTTCAAGGGTAAGCCGGACGGCGACACGCTGTGCGCGTTCGCGCATCTCGGAGCGCTCGGCGCTATCGTGATGTACCTCGCGGAGACCAACTACCTCGCAATGAACCGCTCGTTCTGCTACCTGCTGGTTTCCATGCTGGCGCTGTGCTTCAACACCGTTTCCAAGCTGTGCACAGTTCATGCGGCTAAGAACAACTTCCGGTTCATCTCCGGCGACACCGACAAGTACTTCGTCGAGTGCACCGACGGCGAGGACGCGGAACGTCTTGCAAGGGGCGCGGGTCACGGCATACCGGTCATCGCTTCCATGAGAAAGACCGAAATGCTCTGCGACTTCATCATCTCCACCTACTGCGAGGACGTTTCCGACCGCATTTCCCGCGTGCTTACCCCCATCATGATAGGAGTTTCCCTGGCTGCGGGCGCACTCGGCTTCTTCGCTGAGACAGGAGTTACCTCTAATATAATGAACCAGTGGTCGTTTGCGGCTACTGTATTCTCCGCAGTGCTATGCGTGGGCGCTTCATTCACGGGCGCGCTCGTAGTTATGCTCCCGATGCTCAGCGCGTCACGAAAGACCAACGAGCGCCGCGCGGCTATCCTTGGCTACAGCGCGGTCGAGGATTTCAGCTCGGTTAATTCCGTGCTGGTCGAGGCTAAGACGCTGTTCCCGGCTGGCTCGGTTTCCATAAGGAACATCTGGGACTACAACAAGAACGGCAAGAACGGCTCTCAGCGCGTTACCATCGACGAGGCCATCATCTACGCCGCAAGCCTTGCGGTAAGCTCCGACAGCATACTCGCCGACCCGTTGTTCAACATGCTCAACTACAAGCCCGCCCTGCTCAAGAAGGTTTCCAACTGCGTTTATGAGAGCGGACTGGGAGTTTCCGGCTGGATAGGCAGCAGGCGCGTCCTGCTCGGCAGCAGGGATCATATGAAGTCCCACGGCATCACCGTTCCCGACAGCAAGAAGGAGACCGCGCTCAACAAGAAAAACGACGAGGTCATTTACCTTGCGGTCGCCGGAGAGGTCTGCATGCTGTTCTTCGTTACGCTCACCGCGAATCCGCAGGTGAAGCACCAGGTGCAGAAGCTCGCACGCAACGACGTCAGCCTTGTTGTCAAGACCGTTGACGGTGCGCTTACCGAGGGCGTTATCTCCGAAATGTTCGACATTTACGCAGATAACGTGCGTATCCTCCCGGCGGAGGCTCACGATACCTTCGACGAGCACACGAAGTACGCCGGAAAGGGAAGCGCCGCGGTATCCTGCGACGGTACGTTCTCTTCCCTCGCTTCCGCGATAAACGGCGCGAAGGCGCTCAGCGAGCGTATCAGGCTCGGCTGCATCATGGAGATATTCGGCATTGCGCTTGGCGTTCTGCTTGTGTTCATCTTTGCGATTTTCCGTAACTATTCTCTGCTGAACGGCTTCTGGATCGCTGGATACAATATAGTATGGCTGCTGCTTACAATGCTGGTGCAGTCCTTCAGGCGGATATAGCATGACCCTTGACGAGGAATATATGACCCAGGCTCTGGAGCGCGCCCGGCGCGCCGCAGAGCTTGGAGAGATACCGGTCGGGGCGATAGTCGTCGACCCTGACGGAAACATCATCGGCGAGGGCTGGAACCTCCGGGAGCATTTGCAGTCGCCTACGGCTCACGCGGAGATACTGGCGATAGAGCAGGCGGCGAAGCGCCTCGGAAGCTGGCGGCTCACGGGCTGCACGCTCTATGTTACGCTGGAGCCATGCCCGATGTGCGCCGGGGCTGTGATGAACTCCCGGCTGAAACGGCTGGTTTACGGCGCGTTCGACGATAAGAACGGTGCGTGCTCCTCCGTTGTGAACCTATTTGAGGAGCGGTTCACGCATATTCCGTTCGTCCGCAGCCGCATTCTTATGGAGCAGTGCGGCGGGGTGCTCACCGAGTTCTTCAGGGAACTCCGCATGTCCCAGGATGACGAATAAATCTACAATGAAAGAATGTCTGCATGAATAAGTACCAGAAGCTGGCAAGCAACACCTTTGTTCTGGCGCTGGGGCAGTTTGGCTCGAAGTTCCTCGTGTATGTCATGCTTCGTTTTTATACGAGCTGGCTCGGCGCGGACGGATTCGGCGATGTCAACAACATTATAAACGCCTCGGCACTGCTGATATCGGTGGTGACGCTCTCGATAAACGAGGGTGTGCTTCGCTATGCTCTGGACGATACCATAAGAAAGAAGAACCACGTCCTCTCGATAGGCATAAACGTGGCTCTGATCGGGCTGGTGATATTCGCGGCGTTCGTTCCTCTGATCGGAATGATCGACATGCTCAGCGGATATCAGTGGCTCATTTATATGTACGTTGCAACTGGAAGCATCAAGGGAATATGCGCCATCTACGTGCGGGCGCGGGGAAGAGTCGGGCTGTACGCCATCGACGGCACCCTTACCACCATCGTGGTTATCCTGCTGAATATCCTGCTCCTTGGTGTGCTCCATCTGGGAGTTGTGGGTTACGTGCTTTCCATTTCCCTCGGCGACATGATCTCCATCGTATTCCTGACCTGGAGAGCCGGACTGCTCAGGCAGTACAGACCTCTCGGCAACGACCGCGAGCTTGCAAAGGGCATGATACAGTACAGCGTACCGCTCATGCCTACCGCAGTCATGTGGTGGATAATCAACGTTTCCGATACGTTCATGGTCACGGCTATCCACGGAAGCGCCGCAAACGGCGTCTACTCCTTCGCGTACAAGTTCCCGAACCTCGCCGCGCTGGTGGTCGGGATATTCTCACAGGCCTGGCATATGTCCGCGATAACCGAGCGGAACTCACGAAAGGTCAGCGAGTTCTACTCCAACGTGTTCAGCATGATGCAGACTATTATGTACATCACCGCGGCGGGTATCCTGCTGGTTCTGCGCCCGATAATCATGCCGTTCTTCGGCAGCAAGGAATTTGAAATGGCGTATATGTACGTTCCGTTCCTTGTGCTGGCGGTGGTGTTCCAGAGCTTCAACAACTTCCTCAGCTCCATCTACGAGGCGAAGAACAAGACCTCGCACTCCCTTGTCACAAGTATCATCGGAGCTGCTACCAACATCGGGCTGAACCTGGTTCTGCTCAACTCCCCGCTCGGCGTTATCGGAGCGGCTGTGGCTACGCTGGCGTGCTACCTTCTGGTGTACATCATTCGCGCTATTGATACGCGGCAGTTCCTTACCGTCAACGTTGACTACCTCAAAATGGCGATCAATATTATGCTTATATCAACCATGTCGGTGTGCATCATGACCCTTGACGAGGGTCTGCTGCTCAACGTCCTCAACTGCATTCTCTTTATTATCCTGTGCGCTATCAACTTCAAGACTGCGGCTCAGGCGGTGAAGCTGTTCATAAGGCGGCGAACCGGAAGGGGCGGAAATCCTGAGGACGGCGCCGAAAAGGCTGAGAAGTAAGAGCGGCTTTGAAACCGCAGACGAAAATCCGGTCTGCAGCAAATACAGACCGGAATCCTTCTATAACCAAAACTGACAGCCCGGAGGCTGTCAGCGTATGTATGAAATAAGGCTCACATGAGTTTGTTCAGGGTCTTTTCAGAGCTGTTCACTATCGACAGCAGCGCCGCAGCCTGCTTGGTGTATTCCTGCTCCAGCCGCGCTGTGGTTATCTTATCGTCCTCGGAGCCGCCGGAGATTCCCGCTGTTCTCGCGTGGATATCCTCGATGGCGAGCGCCGCGCTGGTAAGCCCTGCGACCTTCTCCTCGGGTACGCTGAACACATGCTCGTCGTTCGCTCTCCCCGCGCTGTGGACCATTCTGAAGCAGCGGTAGACCGCAAGCGATATGTAGGAGTACACGGCTTTGGAAAGCTCCGCGTTCTTCGCCTTGATAAGCAGTGAGAACAGTATCTCGATGGAGTTCGTCAGCAGCTTCTTCTGGAAGAATACCGACAGGCCGGAGGGCGTGCCCTCGTATTTCTCGGCGTCGGTGCTCTCGGGAAGCTCCTGCTCTGAAATTGAAGCCCCGCTGCTCATAGGCGAGCGGCCGAGCAGGTAATCTACCGATACCTTATAATAGTCGGCAGCACGCACCAGGAAGTCAAGTCCGCATTCGCGCTTGCCGTTTTCGTAGTGCGACAGCAGCGCCTGGGTGACGTCAAGGTCGGCAGCCGCCTGTTTCTGGCTAAGACCCCGTTCTTTACGCAGAAGCGTCATGATACGGGGGAAGTCTTTATTCATACATTTTCTCCTTAGTGTTATTTTCCCCATGGTTACTTTATTTTATCTATAATACCATATTGTATATTATAAACTGGATATTCCGATTTGTAAAGTGTCATATTTCACAAAAATACGACAGCACCATAGGGCATTATCTATAACAGTTATGCGCTTTACGGCGGGTTTCGACACCTGCCTGCGGTTAAGACGCTGTATATTGTGACCGAAACTCCGGGTCAGCACAAGTCATGTTAAAAAGCACTCTATAATACGAAAGGTAATATGATCATGAAAAACTACTATTTGTATCTGATACGCCACGGAATCACAGAGGGAAATCTCGACGGAAAGTACATCGGTCAGACGGATCTCGCGCTCTGCCCACAGGGTGAGAAGCAGATCCAGCAGCTCGTCAAGGAGGGCGTCTACCCCTGTGTGGAGAAGGTGTACACCTCTCCGCTCAAGCGCTGCGTTGAGACTGCGCAGATCATCTATCCGGATATCCAGCTTTCCAAGGTGGACGAGATAGCCGAGATGGATTTCGGGCAGTTCGAGGGAAAGACCCAGAAGGAGCTTGAGAACCTTCCGGAATACACCGCGTGGCTCAAGGGAGGCCCGGAGGCATGTCCTCCCGATGGGGAAAAGTTCGGGGATTTCTCGCTGCGCTGCATAAGCGGGCTTGATATCATCTTCCGCGACATGATGAAGAAGGAGATAACCCGCGCGGCAATGGTAACGCACGGTGGAGTTATAACGAATCTGCTGGCGGGCTTCGGCCTGCCGAAGGGACATCCGGCGGATTACATGTGCGGCCCGGGCGAGGGCTTCGAGATACTTCTTTCCACATTCCTGTGGCAGAAGGGACCGGCGTTCGAGATAAGCGGCAGGCTGTTTTGACAAACACGATAACAGGGAGGAACTATGACAGTACAGGATCTGCAAACAAAGCTCTTTGAGCTGGATATTCCGCATTACTACTACAACATCTGCGGCAGCGGCGACGACGATGATCAGAGGATCTGCCTTATAAACGAGGACGGCAAGTGGCTGGTATACTACTGCGAGGACGGAGACCGCATGGAAGTCAGCGAATACGCCGACGAAGCGCAGGCGTGCGAGGACTGCCTCTGCCGCCTTTCGAACTGAGGGAAGCGGCATGAGATTTTTCAGGACTGCCGCGGCGTTCCTGTGCGCGGCGGGAATTCTGCTTGCTTCCGCGTGCTCCGGCGGGCGCCGGGAGCCTAATTCTCCGCTGGAGGTGGATCTCACACCCGCCGCCGAGGAGGGGGCGGTCACGCCGCCGTTCTGGGTGGCGGAGGACGAACAGACCGGCGCGCAGGTGTTCCTGCTTGGGAGTATGCATGCGGGTACGGAGGAAGCGGTATATCCGGAGTATGTGATGGAGGCGTACCGCAACAGCACCTACGCTGCGCCGGAGCTTGACACCGTTGCTTTCAGCGGCGACGGCAGGCTTGTTTCTGAGTGCGCGGGGTATCTCAGGCTCGACGGTACTACTGCGGCCGAGGTCATTCCGGAGCATGATGGGGTTGTGGAGTATTTCAGAAGCCTCGGTATCTACAATGAGTCGCTTGAGTACATGAAGCCGTTCTACTGGACGTCTGTTTTCAGCTCGGCGGTGCTGGATAAGACCGGGCTTCAGACGCAGTACGGCACGGAAACAACGTTTCTGGAGATGGCTCACAGGGAGCGCAAGGAGATCCGGGAGGTCGAGGGGGCTGCGGCTCAGTACAAGATGATGGGCAGCGTTCCGATGAGCGTTCAGCTTGAGCTGCTCGGCGAATGCTCCGATGATGAGAAGCTCCGGCAGCAGGCGGAGTCCACGATGGAGCTTTACAGCGCGTGGAGCAGCTTCGATGACGAGTATTTCCGCGGGCTGGAGGTCTACGACCCGGAGGAGGTCACTAACCCGGACGACTGGCAGACTTATTATAATATGATGTACGCCGACCGTCAGCAGGAAATGGCGGAGTTCGTTATAAACGCGCTCCGGAACGGAGATCTCGCGTTCGTATTTGTCGGAACCATGCATTTTTATGCGGAGCCGTCGATTATCGACCTTCTCGGCGAGGCGGGGTACACTGTGAACGCAGTACGCCCGGAGGTTTCTCAGAGCGCAGATACGGCGGCATAAATCCCGGGCGGGGAGAATATAATTCAGCAGAACACGATAACGAGCCGAAAGGAGCCGCTATGAAAGGTCTGCTGAAACGCCGCGCAACAGCGGAGGAAAGCCGCGCAAGGGCGTTTAAAAGGGAATACGACGATTTAAAGGACAGGCTGGACAGTATCCGCGCAAACTACGACAACGTGAGCGACGAGCCTTCCATCGACGCGCTGATATACGAGGAAAACGCGGTGCTGTGCCGGTTGTCCGCGCTTTATCGCAGGGCAAGGGAGAATGGTATACGGCTGGAATTTCCGGACAAGTATACCATTAAATAGCCGGCGCAAAAAAGTATTCGAAAAAATTTGAGTTTTTTTGAAAAAAGCTATTGACAAATTGGCTTGCCTGTGATATAATAACATAGTCGTTGAGAGACAGGAACTCAAAAGAAAGAAATGCGCTGAGTTATCAGGGCTTTCGGAGAGTTCAGAGATCTCGGCGGGTATATATGCGGGTGTGCTGGAACTGGCAGACAGGCACGTTTGAGGTGCGTGTGTTGTATGACATACGGGTTCAAGTCCCGTCACCCGCACCAAATAAAAAACCGTCCATTGGGCGGTTTTTTATTTTATACGGAAGTTTTTACGGGACGGGTTCAGGCTGATGAATGATATTGCCAATATAACTACAGATAAGCGTTGACGCCCACCTCTCCGGAGATACGCAGTACTGCACCGGAAGCCAGACTGCAAGTGTGCTGTTCCCGGAGTTCAACTACAACCGCCACAGCACCACACTTTACAACCGCCTGCTTGAAAAATCGGGCGGCAGTTTTTTTTCAGGAAGAATAAATATTCGACCTACAATGACCGGGTTCATTTCACGTCGATTTGGTTTCCGGACAGGAAAAACTACACCGTATATGTCGAGATTTTCGACGTGTGGTGTCCGGCTGGTCAGCTTTCGGTAAGGCTCACAGACCAGATATTCATTAATGGCAGCGTTTATAACGACTGGCACATCGGCCCCGACAAAGCCGTAGATGTGGCATCATGAAAAAAGCAGGAGCTGAAACAACTCCTGCTTTTCTCTCTGATCAGTTTCCTATAAGGCTCATTATCGGATCGTCTCCAAGATGGTCACGGACGATAGCATAACCCATGTATGCGATATAAAGGAAAACAAGTATTCCTCCCTCAACACGGGTGATTTTTTTCTGAGTAAGGCAGAATATGTATGCCAGCAGACATATTACGATGTAAATTCCGAAATCCACAAGAGTATTGCTGAGGTCTGCTCCGGTGATAGTGATAGGAGAAATAACCCCAGAAACGCCGAGAATACACAGGATATTCAGAATATTTGATCCGATGACATTGCCGATCGCCATATCGTTTTCGCCCTTTTTGCAGGCGGAGATCGACGTGACAAGTTCGGGAAGAGAGGTTCCGACAGCGCATATCGTAAGACCGACAAGACTTTCGCTCATGCCCACGGCTTTTCCAAGCAGAGAAGCGTGGTCTACAACCATGTCGCCTCCCAGAACTATCGCGCCTGCTCCGCAGATTATAAAGAGCGCACACTTCCACCAGATAAATGGCTTCTCAGCGCTTTGTTCCTCGGAGGTCTGACGGTTTTTCATTGCTGCTATGACAGTCCATGTCAGATAACCAGCCATAAGCACTACAAGTAATATTGCTTCAAAAATAGTGATCTCTCCGGAAGCTCCGAAGAATATAAGCATTACAAAAAACAGCACGGATGTGAATATCGAAACCGGATAATCTCGATGAAGTATGTCCTTTGTAACTCCAAGGGGTATTACCAGCGCACATACTCCGAGCACGCCAAGAAGATTGAAGATATTCGATCCCACTACGTTGCTGACAGCCATTGAATTCTGCCCGCCCAGCGAAGCTGAAATGCTGACCGCAAGCTCCGGTGCGCTCGTTCCAAGCGCGACTATTGTAAGACCGACCACAAGAGAGGGGATCCTTAGTTTCCTTGCAAGAGAAGAAGCTCCCTCTACGAAAAAATCAGCGCCTTTTATCAGCAGGACAAACCCTGCGAGAAGCAGCACTATGTCAATGACGATGTTCATATGTGACCTCCATATAAAATAATACACATCAATTATTATAGCCGTATTCCTGTGTGTTGTCAATATCAAATGCCTTACGAGGAGGTTTGACGACGAAGATGGCGCGCACTGCCAATTTTCGCTCACATGAGGTTTTTAGAGGTGACCATTTGGTATTAAACCAATATCTTTTTGTACATTTAAGGAAAATGGTTACAAGTCAATTTCACAGAGAGTAAGATATGAAAAACAAAAGCAAATACTACCGAATACCTGTCTGCATTTTCATTTTTGTGGTCGGAAGCATAACCGCCATGCTGTTTGCCAGCGTCCTGAACGATGTCCTTACTACCGGAAGCATTTCAACGGATTTGACGGATTTCTCAACAACAATTTCCGGCGTATTCGGCGGAGAAAAGCCGAGAAAGCTGTATCTTCTGCTGGAGGCTCTGGTGGTGCTACTCTGCGTGGTGTATTTTGTCTGCGCCGAACGGACGTACCAGACCGATACATACAAGGTCACGGACAACATCTCTGTCCCGGTTCCAAGCGGTCAGGGACAGCATGGAACGGCATGGTTCATGTCTGATAAGATAAAGCGAAGGGTGTTTGACTATATCAGAATTTCCAAATCCGACCCACTTATTTCCCGGCTGGGTTCAATCGGCGAAAACCGATACAGAGCCATCGAAAACGGAGAAGAATTCAATCCGCCCAAAGCGAACCAGACGCTCACGGACAGCGCCGGAATAGTCCTTGCAAGAGAAATGTCCCGCGGAACGGAGCGCGCTTCTGACAAGCTGTCAATTACGCTGGAAACCGTTGATTCGGATATCTTGGAGGACATTTTCGGAATTGACGAGGAACTGAAACAGTACGTCGAGCAGTCCCGAGCTTGCGCCCGGAAGCAACGGAATACTGTCGCAGTGCGGAGAGTTTTCGGAGCTTCACCAGTACACCTACGGCACAAAGGACATGGGAGTTCCCGAAAAAGGAATTACGCTGGCGATGAAAGAGAAAACCGCAGTCCATGCAAATCTGCTGGACTGCGGCGATTGTATTCAGGATATCTATGTTTGTGATGTCTGGAACATGGACGAGCAGGATATCGCAAACGACACCAATTCCAAAGTGTATAACCGGAGCGCCGTCACGCTGGCGTACATCATCGACACCGCCCAGTTTGAAGCGGACTACGGATTTCCGTTCCCGTCAATTGACGGCGTTTCGAACGCTGGAACGATAACGCTTTTTCTGGAGTTCACCTGCCTCAGCGAGGTGGAATTTGAGGACGCTGATATCGGCAGTTCGCTTGATTTCGGGGATATAATCGTGGGGTACTCCCATGACGGATATTATAGCGACCGGTATGATTCCGGACTCTGGCGGCACGGGCTGAACCGTGACGAGTGCGTTCCGCACGTCGGCGTTAAGACTTACTTTATGTCCGGGGAGGTTTCTCAGCCCGAACCGCCGCAGGGTACGCATTACTACTACGGTCCAAGCGCGAAGAATATCGGTGTTGCAGCTAATCCGCGGCTTTGGTTCAAGGGATTCCGCACGGGTATGAGCGAGGGGCTGTTCGGGACTATTCGGGCGGTTGAAGAGTGAGCGATAAACGAGAATTTGTCAGTTGGAAAAAATACTGACATTTTCTAATTCACTACTTACCCCTTATTCGTTTATCCAGTTCCAATACATAATCAACTGACACATTCAATTCTTCCGAAATTATCTCCGCACTCTTGCCTGCTAATAAACCTACCCTAATGTATTTGGCTTTTGTTTTTTCCTCATCCTTTGCCATTATTGCCCTAACCTCTTTTTCCCATAATTGAACATTGGCAAGCGGTATTTCAAACAGATTTGCAACTTCCTCTGCGGTCTTGCCAACCTGTAAAGCAGACCTTGCAATGCTCTCGGGTGTATCGGCTTTATAAACGCTGTCAGGGACTTTCGGATAGCTTTCTATCATATCACTTATCCATTTTTTATACGCCTCTAGCCTGTTATCCGAATGTTCGCTTAAATGCCAGTGATAAAATCCGAAATTACAGCTCTTGTCAATTTCATATAACCCTTCAAATCCATAATGTTCTATCAAAAAATCCCACCCAGATTTTGTTATATGTATGTCATACCCACAATATCGATTGCAAATTATTCTGGCTTTCTCCAAATCAATCATATCATCTTCTGTAAACTCCACTATATTGGACAAGTTTTTGTCCATCAAGGAATGACCTAACCTGTAATACGCCAGCACAGTATTCACCTCCGCAAATTCCGATTTGTCGATGAGATTATTATACCACAAACGCCCACCCCAGTCAAGCAACCCACGCTGAAAAGCGAATAACCACCAGAAAGGACACCTACCATTATAAACCCATTACTCATAACCAGAAAAGAAAACGCCGGAATCCTTCGCAGAATATGCTCCGAGCTGAACGCTATTCCCCGCGAGATGATAGGCGAGGACTGGTCGCTTGCAGTATTTCTGAAACGTGACCTAAAGACGTAGCTGTCGTGGGAGCGCAGGGCAGAATAGGAGCAACGACATTTGCTGGATCAGGCATTATTGAATCCTTTTTGAAAATGCTTGACCCAGTAATAGCCGCCACGCATTGGATACTTACAGCCATTGTGATTTTAAGTATTGGTCACCTCTAAAAACCTTGTAAAAACGAAACGTCAAGTTTAATTGCTCAAAATCAAAATCTATAACACTTTTGTTCCATGTTGGAAGGAAACAGTTGACAAAGCCTGCGATTTGGTGTATAATTTACTAGTAATATTCCTGCTGCGTTTTATGACAAGGCAGAAGCAGAAAAAGAGCAATTGGATGACAGCCTGTCTGAAAATGGCAGGCGCAGATATGGAGGTAATGATTTGAAAACAGTACTTAAACGTGCGCTGTGCGGAATAACGGCGTTCGTTGTTGCAGCAGGCGCTATGTCGTACTTCCCGGCGGATACTTTTCCGGGGATCGCGCGCGGAGTGACTGCATATGCAGAAAACGAAACATGGCGCATCACTATCACAGCGGATAACTTAGCAGACATCAGCGGCGACGGCAGCTTGGAACATCCTTATGAGATAACCACTGCAGAAGAGCTGCTTGCGGTCATGGAAGCTCGCCGCACGATTTATGCAATACTAAATGATGACATCGTCATCAACAAGGATCTTCTGAAAAGAATTGATAAAGAAAGCGGCGAACCCTCGGACACTTCAGACAGCATCGTTTGCTGGCCGCCGATACCAGATGGTTGGTGCATCAACCTTGATGGCAAAAATCACACGATCAGCGGTCTTTACATCAATGAGAGCGGGAAGGCAGGCTTGTATGCTTCTTTGGGAGTAGGCAGCTTTAAAAACCTGACCATCACCGACAGCTTCGTTAAGGGCGGAGATAACGTCGGCGTGCTTTCAGGCGACGGCTTATATAACAGCAGCCTGTCTGCCGATAATGTAAAGATCGAAAATACTATCGTGCGTGGAGAAAATTACGTCGGTGGTTTGTTCGGCAGTTTAGAGACTACAACGGATAAAACGAAATATACCATAACAAGTTGTACTGTCGGACCGAATGTGACCGTCACCGGCACGGGCAGCAAAATCGGCGGTATCGCAGGCAAATGCAGAGGCACTATAACAAATTGTACTGTCGGGTCGAAAGTGACCGTCACCGGCACCGGCACCGACACGGGCAACAGAGTCGGCGGTATCGCAGGCAAATTTAGAGGAACTATCCTTTACAGTTCCAGCGCAGCGACTGTCACCGGAAAGAATTACGTCGGCGGCGTAGTCGGTTATGCAGGCGGCAACGCTGAAAAGATCTGGTATTGCCATAACGATGGTACTGTTAAGGGCGTAGAGAGCGTCGGCGGTGTTCTGGGATATGGAGATGGAGGAAATGAAAACCCCATCAGATATATCTACAACACAGGCGATGTTTCCGGCGATAACGATGTTGCGGGTCTTGTCGGGACCGCAAAAATCAGCCCCAAATATTCCTACAACATAGGAAACGTCGCATATAATGATGGCAGTATTGCTCCGCAGCTGATGAACTATTCTTCATATTTTGCCGGGAAGCGTTGCCTGTTCTATCTTGAGAATACTCTTCCGTTCAGCGAAAGCGGCAAAAGGGAACAAACAACTACATTTAGGCCCAACGAATCAAATCAAACTGCATTAACCTTTACAAAAGATCAGGTGGATTCCGGCGAACTTGCGTGGAAACTGAACCTGAAAAGCGATAAATCCGAAGAGAACGGCTATGCCAACTGCTGGGTGCAGAACCTTGGCAGTGATAAATACCCCACTTTCGGCGACGCCAGGTATGCGGTTTATCCCTCTAAAACAGGCTATCACAACCACGGAAGTGCAGACCAGATCGACTGCGACGACTGCCGCGGAGTTGCGTGGGATCCTTATTATCCCGTTTCCAGAAACTATTCTGGTACTCCTCATTATGAAATAACCAACTACCACGAGCTTCTCGGACTGGCAAAACTGGTCAACGAAAAAAATGAGACTATAACAGCCTCCCTCATGAACGACATAGTTTTCAATGAAAATCTTCTGGACGCAAACGGAAACGTCCAGGTAGCTGATCCTATAAAGTGGACGCCTATTGGCAATACGCCTATCGGCACGGAAAGATTTTATTTCAACGGCATTTTCAACGGCAACGGTCATACGATTTCCGGTCTGTACGTTGACAGCGGGGATTATGCGGGTCTGTTCGGAAGAGCGCAGGGCGCTCCTACGATAAAAGGCGTAGGCGTTGTTGACAGCTATTTCAAGGGGGCAAAATACGTTGGCGGAATCGCGGGCGCGTATATCGACGTAAACGGCATAGAATTCGACTGTATGGCAGGCTGCTTCACTTACAACGTCAAACTGGAGGGAACCGAAAGCACAACTAAGATAAATAAGTTCATCGGCGACATCAGCGGTAAAGGCAATGCGAAGCTGAACAGCAACTACTGCCTTGCAGAAAAAGAGGAACCCCTGCCCGGTATCAACTGCTCCACAATGACCGCAGAGGATTTTGAAAGCGGCAAGGTCGCTTACTTGATGAATAAGTATTTTACCGACAAGGGAAATGGTGACGTATGGGGACAGGTGGTAGCCAACAACGAAAACGTACCCGTTGATCTTTTCCCCACAGCATACAAGATAATCGGCAATGGCGGCAGCAATGAAGTGATAAACTGTGCTGGACAGTATCACAATCATCTGGGCTCGGCAACATGCCCGATATGCCAAACTGTTAATCCGCAGGAGCCTGCGCAGGATAACGGCGTATATCAGATAGGCACCCCCAGCGAACTGCTGTGGCTTGCCGACCATGTAAACGGGGTCAGTGGTAATCAGAAAGCAGTCCTCACCAACGATATCGACATGACCGGTGTTAAATGGACGCCTATCGGAACTAAGGATAAAGCATTTGAATGGGGCGAGTTCGACGGCCAGGGTCACTTTATTACGAACCTGACTGTAAACGACTCCTCTCTGGAATATGCCGGGCTTTTCGGCTATGTAACTGACCACGCTACAATAAAGAACCTCGGCGTTTTCGGAGAGTTCAGCGGCGGTGAATACGTCGGCGGTATCGCGGGTTACTCAGAAAACAGCGAGATTACCAACTGCTTTTTCATAGGAACAGTATCCGGAACATATACCAACGGAATAGCCAACGAAGACATCATCGGAGGCACCGTCAAAAATTGCTATTTCCAGAGCGATTCTACAGACATAAACGCCAGAACCGAGAAGCAGTTCAAGAGCGGCGAGGTTGCCGAACTGCTGAATATGCTGCCAAATGGCGGTACACAGGAAGTCTGGGGTCAGACTATCGGAGCCGACGCTTATCCCTGTGCGCTGACTTCCGACAACAAGGTCATCAGGGATTACACTAACCTCGGCTGGCATAACCATACCGGCGGTACAACTGAAGATAACTGCCCCAAGTGCGTCAAAAAGCTAGAGCAGGAAAACGGCGTATATCAGATAAGCACGATACAAGAGCTTTACTGGTTCTCAGCCTATGTAAATAACACCGACAGCAGTATTAAGGCTGAACTCGCGAACAACATCACCGTGAACGAGGACATCAGCGCACAGAATCGCATTATCTGGACTCCGATAGGAACAGAAACCAAGCCGTTCACAGGCACGTTTGACGGCAAGGGACATATCATCAGCGGTCTTGTGAAAGAAAACTCCACAGAGCCGGTTGAACGGCTGTGATTTCAGCGGTAACAAATCCGCCGCGGTAATGTGCGGCTTCGTCGGCACAAACGGCGTTACATTCAATTTCTGCGGCAGCTATGAAAACAAGCTGACGGGAACTGACACTGCGGGCTTCGCAGGCATCTCCGCCGGAAAGGTAACTCTGGACCGCTGCTATACCGCTGACAGAGATAAGTTCTCCGATGGTAACAACAGAGTTTCCGTTTCTTATGCGATCAGCGGCAATGCTGCCGATGACGCAATGACAGAGGCGCAGTTCAAAAGCGGCGAGCTTACCTATGCGCTAAACAACGGCCTGGATAAAGCAGTGTGGTTCCAGACCATCAATACGCAGGCTTACCCGCAGTTCAGCGGTGATACGGTCTACAAGACTTCCCCCTGCGTAAGCTACACCAATGACAGCGCCAAAACCAATAAGCCTCATGTCATCGGTGATGACGATAAATGCAAGGTGTGTGGAGAACGTGGCATTCCCAAAAAGAACAGCAATGGTCAGTATGAATTGTCCTCTAAATTGCATATGCTGTGGTTCGCGAAGAACTTCAGCAGCGGAGAAGACAGCGCAGTCCTGATGGATAATATCGACATGAAGGACGCAGAGTGGACTCCCATCGGCACAGCGGATAAACCGTTCAGCGGAAATTTTGACGGCAATGGTCATACGATATCCGGGCTGAATTATTCCGGCGAGTATGCCGGACTGTTCGGCTATATGAACAATGGCACGATAAGCAACATCAAGCTGGCTGATTCGTCCTTCGCAAACGGTACTGCAAGCGGAGGCATCTGTGCAGTCAACAACGGCGGAACTATCGAAAACAGCGCTGTGGATAACGTCGCTGTAAGCGGCGGAACCGCAGGCGGTATCTGCGGTCAGAACTCCGGAGCGATCACGGACTGCTTCTTTTCCGGCAATGTGTCTTCTGACGGAAAATCCGGCGGTATCTGCGGTTCCAACAGCGGCACTATAAGGAGCACTGTTTCCCTGTACGCCGGCGCCGCTGTCGGTGAAAACACAAACGGCAGTATCACAAATTGCTTATACAACATCGACATTGCCGGAAGACAGAAATTCGGCAGCGGACTTGAAACCACAGGCCTGACCGATCCGAGCATTTTAAAAAAGCTCGGAAACAGCTGGAGCAAGGCGGCTAACACCGCGACCGTTCTTTTCTATCCGGAGCTTACCGTCTTCAAAACGGACAAATACAGTGTCAGGGTAAAATATCGGCTGACGCTTGAAAACACCGACAAGGCACCGGCTTATAAGGATACGCTGCACTTCGTGTTCGATGTTCAGTCTGCTCCGGAAAACAGCAAGAAATGGAACAGCATAGTCGCAAACCTCGCATACAACAACGTAAGGCAGCAGGACTTTGAACTGAGCCTTGACGGAGTAAAGCTTGATATCGACGCCGCACCGGTCGTCGGAAACAGGCTCAATCTCATGCTGGACGGCGGGAAGATTGGCGTACTCTATATGGATAAGACGTTAAAGGTCAGGATAGAGATAACTTATCCTCTGAATGCAGGGAAGCATACCATATCTGTCAGGTACGTCGGAAGCGGTTTTGACTACCTCGCCGGACAGTCGGCAGAATGCGCTTTTACTATCTCAAAGGCGATTATCACAGATCCCGAGGCTTCTGTTGAGTACGGAAAGGCGCTTAAGGACGCAGAACTGACCGAGGGCTGGGAATGGACGAACAGCAGTGCTGTCCCCAATTCTAAAAGCAGAAAATTCAAGGCGGTCATGACCGTTGATGATGAAAACTACGACCTTTCGGGCATAAAAGGGCTTAATGGCAATAAACTCACACGAGAAGTAGAGGTATCGTTCAAAAAGGCAGTTCCCGCTGTGACAGTCACTACTGATCCGTTCTCCGCACTGCCGGGCACAAAGATAACCGTAAGCGTTTCAGCGGTTAACCCCAACAATGCAAAGTTCAGCGATGTTCCCGCTGCGGAACTGTTCTACACGGCAGGCGGAACTGTAACAGCCATTACCGGCGGCAGCTTCGTTATCCCGGATGGTCTGGAAGAGGAAACCGTTATCACCGTTACCGCAAAGACGGAGGAAAACGAGTTTTACAAGGCAGGCAATGGTTCCGCCGAGGTCATAGTATCCGCCCACAAATGGTCAAGGGAATGGAAAACAGACAAGGACGGACACTGGCGTGAATGCACAGACTGCGGCATTGCAGGCGAAAAGTCTGCGCACGTTTCAGGAGGCGCGGCTACCGAAACAACGGCAGAGAAATGCACGGTATGCGGTTATGTGATAACTCCTGCGCTCAAGGTGGTTGAGGCTCCGGTCATTACACCGGACGGCGGAAGCTTTACCGGTTCGCAGACTGTCACGATAACCTGTGCCACAGATGGCGCCGCGATCCATTATACCACCGATGGTACAGAACCTACTGCTTCCTCCACAAAATACAGCGGCGGGTTCACGATAACGGCAACAACAACGATAAAGGCAGTTGCTTTTGTCGGAGAAGCTAAAAGCTCCGTTACTTCGGCTGCATTCACGCGTAAGGCTCAGTCCGGTGGTTCAGGCGGTTCTGTCAGACCGACAAGGACGGATACAGAACCCCGACCTTCTATCGATGGTAAATCGATGAGCTGGGCGGAAATATCTGTCGAACTTGCTAAGCGTCAGGACGGCAGCACGGTAAAAATCATGCTCAACGGCGCATATGAAGTACCGGCTGACGTCATCAGAGTTATCGCAGGAAAGAAACTCCATATAGAGTTCGTTGCGGACAGCTTAAAGAGCTGGCTGACAGACGGCGCTAAGATAAGCGCAGTTACTGCGGCAGATCTTTCGGCCATCCCGGGCAGCGCCGACAGAAGCGCACTGCGCGGCATATCTGGCACCGATCTCAGGGTATCCGGCACAAAAATCCCGGCAGACCTGAAGCTCAGCTTCCGTAAGGAGTTCGCGGGTCAGTTTGCTAACGTATATAAGCCGGCGAACGGAAAGCTGGTATTCCATGGCTGCGCAAAGCTCGGCGCGGACGGCACTGCGACTATTCCGGGTGCTGATTCTGCAGGCGAGTATGTTGTAATGGTGTGCGAATTCAGCGATATGCCCGGCGATATCAATAACGACGGCGTGCTGAACGCCCTTGACGCGTCGGCTGTGCTGAAAGGCGTCGTTGGAATATCCCAGGGTGCAAATCATCTTATGGGCGACTTCAACAATGATGGTACTGTAAACGCTATTGACGCGTCAGATATTCTCAAGTGGATCATAAGATCCTGATGGATATTCAGCAGCCGGAATGTATTTTATGATATGTTCCGGCTGTTTTTTATTGCGGTCACCTCTAAAAACTTTGTTTGAGTGAAAATGTGTATAGCACACCGACTGCTTCTTTCAACGAGCGAAATTTCTGATGCGACGGCGTCCATGCCGTCGCCCGGTTATTTCGCTCTGCAACATCGTGTTGCACCTCTTCGTAAGGCATACAGCCTTACTTTGTCGGCTTTCCTAGAATCTGGCACACCCTGCCCATTTTTGCTTTTCACACCGTTTTTTAGAGGTTCCCCTTAATTATACCACGTTTCATGCAGAACTTATTGCAACATTTTTTCGCTTTTTCGGTCGTTTGTGCAAGGGTTATCGCAACATTTCTTTCCGCTTTTTTGCATTTACTTTTGTATTTGACCAGCTTTAGTGGTTAAAAGTCTTGACTTTTGTGCTTTGATATGGTAAAATGTTGATAAACTATCCGGTGGTTCGCCGCCGGAGTGCCTTAATGGAGGTATACTATGAAAAAAGATGAAAATATGGACTACCTGTTCAAGGCGATTCTTTCGCTCAGGACTGAGGACGAGTGCTACGCATTCTTTGAGGATCTCTGCACGCCGCAGGAACTGAAGGCTATTTCTCAGCGACTGCACGTTGCGAAGCTCCTGACCGACAACTGCGTATATAATGATATAGTAAAGAAAACCGGCGCAAGCACCGCTACAATTTCCAGAGTAAACAAGACTCTGAACTACCAGGCGGCGGGCGGCTATCAGATCGTTTTCGACCGCATGAAGGAAAACAAGTGATGGCGGGTTACGGCGTTTTCGCGCAGGTATACGACAAGCTCACGCTGAACGTCCCGTACGACCAGATCGCGGAGTATTACGATGGCAAAATCAGAAAGTTCCGCGACGGCGACGGGAATTTTCTGGCGGACGCAGGCTGCGGCACCGGAAATCTGACGGCGCGTCTGGCTAGGCTTGGCTACGATGTGATCGGCGCGGAGCCTTCCCCGGATATGCTCTCGGAAGCAATGAACAAGCCTCATGACGGGGTGCAGTACATCTGCCAGGATATGACGGAGCTTGACCTCTACGGCGAGGCGGATATCATCGTTTCGACCCTCGACAGCGTTAATCATCTCAGCTCCGCTGCGGATATCAAGAAGTTCTTCAGGGCGGCGGCGCTCAATCTCCGCAGGGGAGGTCTGCTGCTGTTCGACTTCAATACTATATATAAGCACGAAAAAGTGCTGGCGGATAATGTGTTCGTTTACGACCTTGACGACGTTTACTGCGTGTGGCAGAACGAATTCAATCCGGAGGATAAAGGCGTGGATATTTCGCTGAACATCTTCGCTGAGGCGGAGGACGGTCTTTACGAGCGCATGGAGGAAAACTTCCGCGAGATCACCATGCCTTCTGAACAGGTGGAGAAACTACTATCAGAAAGCGGGTTTGAGGTCCTGGAGGTCAGGGAATACCTCACCAACAGGGAACCGGGCGCACAGAGCGACAAGCTTATGTTCTGCGCAAGAAAAAAGTAACATTTCATCAGCATGGTTCATATAATGGAGATACAACATGGGAAAGTTAGTAAGAGCGCTTTCGGAGGACGGAAGCGTATTATGTTCCGCTATTGATACAACTGATATCGTAAGGGAGATCGAACGGCTGCACCAGCCTACCCCGGTAGTAACCGCCGCACTCGGCAGAATGTGCACGGCGGGCGCTATCATGGGCGCGCTGCTTAAGAACGAGGGTGATACCCTCACACTGCGCATTAACGGGGGCGGCCCCTGCGGTACGCTTACGGTCGTTGCCGACTACCGCGGCAATGTTAAATGCTGCGCTGGCAATGCAAAGGCTGCTGTTCCGCTCAGAAGCGACGGAGGGCTTGATGTTTCCGCCTGTGTTGGCCGCGACGGAAATCTCACCGTAGTCAAGGATATGGGGCTGAAAGAGCCGTATGTCGGGCAGATCCCGCTGGTTTCGGGGAATATTGCCGAGGATATTACGGCATACTATACAGTAAGCGAGCAGATCCCTACGGTCTGCGCTCTTGGCATAGTGTTCAATGAGGACGCCACAATAAAAGCCGCGGGCGGGTATATGCTTCAGCTTGTGCCTCCGGTTCTGGACAGCTCTGTTAAGGTCATTGAGGACAATTTGCAGCATATGGAGTCCATTACGGGAATGCTGGAGAAGGGTCTCAAGCCGGAGGAACTTGCTGTTTCGGCTCTTGAGGGTCTCGGCGGTGAGATACTTGACCAGTGGGAAGCGGTGTACTATTGCGACTGTTCCCGCGAAAGAACCGAACAAATTCTGATCAGTCTGGGCAAGAAAGAGCTCCAGAAACTGGTGGACGAGGGTGAGGAAACGGAGGTTTGTTGTCACTTTTGCAATAAGAAGTATAGGTTTTCAACAGCCGAAATAAGCAACTTGCTCAAAGAACAAAAATAATAGAAAAAGTTTAAAAAAACGCTTGACAAAATTGCTTTTTGCGTGTATAATATAGAAGTCGCTTGACGAGAGACACAAAAGAAACGAAAACGAAAGCGATTTCTAAATGTGGAAGTTTAGCTCAGCTGGGAGAGCATCTGCCTTACAAGCAGAGGGTCATAGGTTCGAGCCCTATAACTTCCACCATATGGCCTGGTAGTTCAGTTGGTTAGAACGCCGCCCTGTCACGGCGGAGGTCGTGGGTTCGAGTCCCATCCAGGTCGCCATTGTTGCCTCTGTAGCTCAGTTGGTAGAGCAGGGGACTGAAAATCCCCGTGTCGTTGGTTCGATTCCGACCGGAGGCACCAATATGCGGATTTAGCTCATCTGGTAGAGCGCCACCTTGCCAAGGTGGAGGTAGCGAGTTCGAGCCTCGTAATCCGCTCCAATTTCGGCGCTATAGCCAAGTGGTAAGGCATGGGTCTGCAACACCCTGACCCCCAGTTCAAATCTGGGTGGCGCCTCCAACCCGCAAGGGTAATGACCTTCGGTAAATGTTTTCAAAACTTTTTCAAAAAATTTTGAAAAACCACTTGACAAACAGTTCCGAAAGTGATATAATAATCAAGTCGCCAAGAGAGCTAAGGCAAACGAAAGCGACGTGGTTAAGAAAAGCTCCTTGAAAATTGAACAATACAGAACGAATTAACATTACCTTG
>ENA-OXUB01000101-OXUB01000101.1-human-gut-metagenome-genome-assembly--contig:-NODE-101-length-56584-cov-11.770808_pt1 | contig 56584 bp, 63 predicted proteins | sample MGYA00249345_ERZ652652 | MGnify/ENA primary metagenome ERZ652652 (study PRJEB26925, sample SAMN05826496) | human gut metagenome | biome: ENVO:2100002; feature: ENVO:00000062; material: ENVO:00002003... | reverse complement strand
CTACACACTGCATATCGTCGGCAGCGTCAGATGTGTATAAGAGACAGGATGTGGCCAAGGATGCGGCCTCGGCACCGCAGAGGGGCTACCGCGTGGTCATCGAGTGCGCCACGGCGGACGAGCTGCGCCGCGTGAGGGCCGTCATGGTCGAGAACGGCATCCACGGATACGTCGAGAGGATGTAGGACATGGAGGAGAAGAACCTGCCGCCGCTCCGAACGCCGGAGCAGCGCAAAGAGGCGATGGCGAAGGCCGTCCACACGCGCCGCGAGCGCGCCGCGTTCAAGGCCGCCTGCAAGGCGGGCAACATCCCGCCCGAGGCGGCCATCGAGGCGCCCATCGCGGCAAAGCTCAAGGTCGACGAGTTCGCCCGCTCGTTCCCGGGCATCGGCCCGGTCACGGCGCAGAAGATCGTCGAGGCGTGCCATATCCGCGACGGCCGCCGCGTGAGCGGCCTGGGCTACATGCAGGGGCCGCGCCTCGTCGAGGCCATCAAGGGCTGCATGACCGCAAAGGAGGACGGGCAGTGAGCATCAACCGAGTGAACATCAGCGGCAACCTGACCCGCGACCCCGAGCTTCGCGCCACGACGGGCGGGACGCAGGTCCTGTCCTTCGGCGTGGCGGTAAACGACCGCCGCCGCAACGCGCAGACCGGTGAGTGGGAGGACTACCCCAACTTCGTCGACTGCACGATGTTCGGCAACCGCGCCGAGGCCGTGGGGCGATTCCTCGCCAAGGGGATGAAGGTCGCCATCGAGGGCAAGCTGCGCTACAGCTCCTGGGAGAAGGATGGCCAAAAGCGCAGCAAGCTCGAGGTTATCGTCGACGAGATCGAGGTCATGGTGCGCCGTGAGGGGCAGACGCAGGCCCAGCCGCAGCAGAGCCTCGCGGACACGGTGCCCGTGCAGCCACAGGCGCAGGCCGCGCCGCAGTGGAGCGCCCAGCAGGCCTACGCCGCGGTCCCGCAGTCCGAGTTCTACGACGAGGACGTGCCGTTCTGATGAGGCACGTACCCGACATCATCCGCGACCACTGGGAGGCGGCCCTGTTCGCCGCCTCCTTCTCCGCGGGTTTCCTGTTCTTCTCTTCGCTTCTATGGGGGTGGTTCTGATGGCCTTCACCGTGTTCGACAGCTTCGCCGAGGTCTACGACGACTTCGACGCGAGCGACCCCGAGGACCTGCGCGACCGCGCGATGCTCGCCGACGCGATCATGATGTACGGGCTGCACGGCGTGGAGGCCGACCTCCCGAAGCACCTCCGCCGCGTCTTCAAGGCGATGAAGAACGCCATCGACAACTCCAAGGACGCGCGCGGCAGGGGCGGCAAGGGCGGCCGCCCGCGCAAGAAACCAGTTTCCGACAAACCCGAAACGCAGGTTTCCGAAAGTGAAAACCTAGGTTTTTCAAACGGGAAACCAGTTTCCGACAAACCCGAAACGCAGGTTTCGGAAAGTGAAAACCCTAACCTAACCTACCCTAGCCTGTCCTGTCCTGAACTGGATTGTGCTGAGCTGTCCTGTGATGGGGGCGATGCCCCCGCCGCGCCGCCCGAGTTCGAGCCGCCGTCGCTGGAGGAGGCCCGCGGGTACTTCGGCGCCAACTGCCTGAGCGGCGACCCGGACGCCTTCTGGGCCTACTTCGAGTCTCAGGGCTGGGTCAAGGGCAACGGCCAGCCGGTGAGCAACTGGGGCGCCCTCGCGCTCGACTGGTCCAGGCGCCAGAAACGCATCGACGCCGACGACCGGGCGAGAGGCAAGCCCACCGCCTCGGAGGTCGAGGCCGCCACGTTCAAGCCGACGAGGACGCCCGAGCAGACGAGGGCGGAGCTCGAGCGCAGGTGGCGCAAGGACTACCCGGGCATAGACCCGGTGAAGGTGAAGGCCCCGAGGGGGACGACCGCCGACCCGGTGGCGCTCAAGGCGTACCAGGACGCGCGGCGCCTGCTGGACGCGAGGGCCGCGTGCGAGAGGAGGGCGTCATGAGCTTGGACGACGAGAGGAGCGAGAACATGGGCAGACCGAAGGGGTCAGCGAGCATCTACGACGAGGGGCCGTGCAGCGCCCGCTGCGAAACGTGCGGGTTCTGCGCCGTGAGCGAGGCGGTCATGGCGGCGTCCGGCGAGGGTCGCAAACGGTACACGTGCATGCGCTGCCCCGACTTCGTGCACGCCACACAGGGGCTCGCGAGGTGCAACTACTGGGAGGCGCGCCATGAGGGCTGAGTCGTGGGACATGCGAGGGAGCAACGTGCTCGTGTGCCGTCAGTGCGGCAGGCGGTTCCGCTCGGCATACAGGGACCAGAGGTACTGCTGCGGATGATGCGAGAACGTGGCGCACAGGAACGAGAGCAAGCGGCCCGTGGACGTGTACCTCGGAACGAGGAGCGAGTCGGGCCGAGAGGTCAACGCCATGCGCGCGGCGCTGGCACAGGGGAGGCGCATCTGATGAGGGACGGTTACAAGTTCGAGTTCGGGGCGCTCGATGAGCCGGACGCACCCAAGGTGCAGGCGCTCAAGCCGCTCGAGGAGGCGGCCGAGGTATACGGCGCATGGCAGCAGTGCGACGACTACCGGGACTGCCGGATCGCGGCCTTTTGCGACGAGCTAAGACGCGACCTCATCGACGAGTGCATGGACGTGGTCCAGGCGGTCGTCAGCCTGCTCGACGCCGAGGGGTTCACGCAGGAGGACGTGGACGCGGCAATCGAGCGCTGCAACGAGAGGAACCGAGAGAGGGGACGTTTGTGATGGAGACTTTGGAGCAGATCAAGGCAGACGCGGTCGAGGTGTTTCATTTCGACCGCGAGTGCAGGCCGCAGGACAGGGCGCACGCCTACCTGGGGAAGTACCGCGTCAGGCGCGGCTACAACGACACGGCGATGCAGGTCGCGGTGACCGACATGATCGAGCGCGCCTACGAGGCGGGAAGGGCGGAGGTTACCGGCGCGAACCTCGTGCAGAACCTGCGCCGCCAGCTGACGAGCATCGAGGCGACCGTCGGGGATGCCATCGACCTGCTCGACGAGAGCACGGGGGCGGTGGAGTGCGATGAGTGACTCGAGGGTCGGCGGCTACCCGATGGGGGTGACTGACGCCGCCATCGAGCGCCACTTCGGCGGGGCCTGCGAGCATAGGATGTGCGGGAACTGCAGGCATTTCTGCAGCAGCGACATCCACGTCGACTACGGCTACTGCCACCTCGGGTTCGAGCGCGCCTACGACGCAGAGGCGCCTGACCGCAAGGAAGGGTTCTGGCGCCTGGCGAAGTGGGCCGTGGCGTGGCTCATGGAGAACCTGCTGTACTGCGAGGACGAGTGCGGCGAGTGCCGCGACTACGAGGGGGTTGAGTGATGAGTGTCGAATTGCCAAAGGACGCCGAGGGTCGTGAGATTCCGCTTGATACCGTGGCGCTGTTCAACCGTGACGGGAACGTATATAGCATCGTGCGCTGGACATTCACCACGGACTTTGATTTGAGTGACGGATGGTCGAACAAATGGCGTGCGATTACCGACCGTGGATTTGCACTCGACCCAGCACTCGTGTACCTCACCACGCCCGAGCCCGACACATGGGAGAAATTGGAGGATGACTTGGACAGGTGCATCGAGGCGGACGGCCTTTGTTCGTACCACAACCCGTCCGGAGTGTGTTTCAAATGCATCTTGGACGGCGACGGCCCATGTCATGGTGACTCGTATGCGCTAAAGGACATCAAGGAGCGCATCCGCAAGCTGAGGGGTGAGGGCGATGCCTAACGACTGCCCCTACTGCGGGAAACCGCATTTCAACTTCGGTGATGACGAGGAGGGCGTCGAGATGTGGATTAACGAGCCAAACGACGGCGAGTACGTCATTGTTGCCGACCCTCCGTTCGCATGGAGCGCCCTTATCAACTTCTGCCCATTCTGCGGACGCAAGCTGAAGAAGATGGACGAATGATTACCAATTTAAGGATGATGACAAGTGAATAAGCGAGCGATGATTTCGCAGCCTATGGCTGGTAAGACAGACGAGGAAATCGCGGAGACGAGGGATAAGGCGCACGCCAAGCTGCGCGAGATGGGCTACGAGTTCGTAAACACCCTGTTCACCGACGAGTGGTACAGCGACGAGGCCATGGAGGAGCGCGGCGTGGTGCAGGTCCCGCTCTGCTATCTCGCGAAATCTCTTGAGAACATGAGCCTGTGCCATGCGGCCTACTTCTGCAAAGGCTGGGGGAACGCACGTGGATGCCGCATCGAGCATGATGCCGCCGTCGCGTACGGGCTTGAGGTTCTGTATGAGGATTAGCGATGAGAAGCGCCGCGAGGTGGCCGAGGAGCTACGCAGGCAGGTGGCATACAGCAGCGGCTCGCTTGGCGAGTGGTGGCAACGCCTGCAGGAGACAGTGACCGGCGAAGTTGACTTCGCCAATCCACAGGAGACATACCGAGCAATTGCCGACCTCATTGACCGCCCGACCTGCCACGACCTTGTCGAGCACAAGCAGGATCCGTTCATCCCGGGCAAGCAGATGGCCGACGGCTACTTCCACTGCTCAAGCTGCGATTGGAGCGGGCAGCTCTGGGAGTACATCGGCTTCGGAGGCATGCTGGCCTATGAGCCAGTTCACTGTCCGAAGTGCGGGGAGAAGATCGAGCGTCGTCGGTGAGTTGGTCCCCGGCGCTTGATAAGATTCTGCCGTGGCGGGCGAGCTTTAGGGGGTATGCGAATGGCGTGTAGGCCACCTGTAGGAGATGGGCCAAAAGGCCCATCCACAAAGTCAGCACATCCGTTGAGGGATGAGTGGGTGCTCCGTAAGGGGCGCTCTTCTTACGTCCTTTGGACGGACGAGATGATAAGGCGGATGCAGGCGCACCCGGAGCGGACGGCGGCGGAGATCGCGGCGGACCTCAGGGTGACGCCGAGCGCCGTGAGGCACGCGCGGCAGCGATACGGGCGCTTCTCGACCGGAACGGACGGCCTGTGCATCGCGTGCGACGCGCGGCCCGTGTTCGACACTTCGGCGCAGGCGAAGAAGTGGAGACTGTGCAAGGGGTGCTACCTAGCGGAGCGGAAGAGGCGGCTCGAGGAAGAGGCGGAGAGCAACCGCATACGACAGGCCGCGCACAGACGGCAGAAGCTGGACGGAGACGTTTGAGAGGCTGGCCGAGGTGATCAGAATCAAGTCGACTAAGGTCGAGTAGCCGAAAGGCCCCGGGAAACCGGGGCCTTTTCTTTAAACGTTACCCCCTTTTTACGCTCGCGGGCAAACGCACGCGCTTGTCCGCGTGCGTAAAAAGGTGGGAACGTTCGCGTTTCCATATGGCTATCTACCAGCGGAAATGTGATTTTGTGGCGGGAAAAGGGCGTGAAAAACTGACCAAGGAGGGCATCGAGGATGCCGTCCGCCTGTGCCGTGCCGGAATGACCGACAGGGACATCGCCGCGTATCTCGGGGTCGCACGCGAGACATACAGCCGCTGGATCAACCACCCCAGAACAGACAATCAGCGTCAACTGTGTCACGTTCTAAAAAAGGCCGAGGTCGAGCGCAAGGCGACGCTCGTGGGCCGCATCATGGACGCGAGCGGCGACAGCTGGCAGGCGGCGGCGTGGCTTTTGGAGCGCAAGTACCCGCAGGAGTACGCCAAGGCGCAGCGCATCATGGATACCACCGACACGGCGGTGCTCAAGGCCGCCAAGGAGCTCGTGCTGTCCGTGCCTTCCTCAATTGGCGGGGACGAGTAGCCGATGCCGCTCACGAGGATGCAGCGCGAGTACCTCGCCAACTGCACGCACCGCTACAACGTGAAGTGCGGGGCGACGGGCTCGGGCAAGAGCTACGTCGACATAGCCGTGACCATACCGCAGAGGCTTCTCGCCATGAGGGGCGAGGGGCTGGCGGTGATGATCGGGAACACCCGCTCGACGCTCGAGCGCAACATCCTCGAGCCGATGCGCTCGCTCTACAGCGAAGACGTCGTCAGCCAGATCGGGCGGGACAACACGGCCCAGATATTCGGGCGCAAGGTCTACTGCCTCGGGGCGGACAAGAAGACGAGCGTATCCAAGATTCAGGGCGCCACGTTCGAGTGGGTCTACGGCGACGAGGTCGCCACGTGGAGCGAAGACGTGTTCCAGATGCTCAAGAGCCGCCTGCGCTGCGAGCACAGCCGCTTCGACGGCACCTGCAACCCCGACAGCCCCAACCACTGGTTCAAGCGGTTCCTCGACGGCGACAGCGACATCTACAGGCAGGACTACACGATCTGGGACGGTGCGCTGGCACCGGATGTCATCGAAGCCCTCATCAAGGACTACGGCAGCGGCGTGTACTACGACCGCTACATCTTGGGCAAGTGGACGCTGGCCGAGGGTCTGGTCTACCCCGAGTGGGAGGGTGCCCTCGAGAGCCGATATACGGGCAGCGCCGCCAAGTACGCGGTGTCTTGCGACTACGGCACGCAGAACGCCTTCGCGGCGCTGTTGTGGGCGTTTGACGGCAAGGTGTGGCACGCGGTGGACGAGTACCGCTACTCGGGCCGCGACACGGGGCACCAGAAGACGGACGCCGACTACGTGGCCGACATGGCCGACTTCGTGCGCGGGCTGGGCAAGCCACCCACGTTCATCATCGACCCGAGCGCCACGAGCTTCATCGCCGCGATGCGGCAGGCCGGGTTCAAGACCAAGAAGGGGCGCAACGACGTCGCGGACGGCATACGAGAGACGGGGGTGTGCCTGGGCAACGGCACGGTGCGCATCTCCGATGCCTGCGCGGGGCTGATAGGCGAGCTCGGCGGCTACTGCTGGGACGCCAAGGCGGACGGCGACAGGCCCGTCAAGGTCGAGGACCACAGCTGCGACGCGCTCCGTTACGGCGTGGCAACACTGCGCATGTGCAAGCCTGCGAAACGGCAGGTAAACCCATTTTTTGAAGGGAGGTAGTGGCTTTGTCTAAGGGTCCTTTGGTGACCGATGGCGACCTCAGGGCGGCGGCGTCGGCGACGGCGTTCGCGGCCGATGCCATCGAGCGGCACATGTCGAGCGAGATGTACCGCAACGCCGTCACCGCGAACGAGTACTATCGCCAGCACAACGTCACGATCAACCGTTTCGTGCAGAAGATCTACTCGTGCTCCGGTGCCGAGGCCGAGGACTTCACGGCTTCGAAGTTAAGGCTGGCGAGTAACCTGTTCAAGCGCCTAAACGTCCAGCGCTGCACGTACTCGCTCGGTAAGGGCGTGAGCTTCGTGGACGTCTCGGCGGGCGGCAAGGACACGACCAAGGAGGGGCTTGGCGACCGCTTCGACGACGACGTCATGGAGATGGGGCTCAAGGCGCTCATCCACGGTGTGTCATTCCCGTTTTGGAACCTCGACCACATCGACGTGTTCACCGCCGACGAGTTCTGCCCGGTGTGGGACGAGTACTCGGGGGCGCTATACGCCGGCGTGAGGTTCTGGCGGCTCGACTCCGACCACCCGTGGCACGCGACCCTCTACGAGCAGGACGGCTACACGGAGATGGTGTCGGGCGGCAGCGGCTTCGACTTCGAGGTGGCCGAGGCCAAGCGCGCCTACAAGGTCACGTATCGGGAGATACCGGCGGACGGGATGAAGCTGGCCGTCGATGCGGAGAACTACTCCCGCCTGCCAATCGTGGCGGTCTGGGGCAGCGACGCGCACCAGAGCACGCTCGTCGGCATGCGCGAGAGCATCGACGCCTACGACCTCATCAAGAGCGGCCTGGTGAACGACACGCGCGACTGCGCGCAGATCTACTGGCTCATCAACGGAGCCGGCGGCATGGACGACAGGGACCTCGACCTGTGGCGGGCGAAGCTCAAGCTGACGCACGTGGCCGAGGTCGACGCCGAGCAGGGGCAGTCCGTGACGCCGTACACGCAGGAGGTGCCCGTCGAGGGCCGCAAGGAGACGCTGGCGCAGATCAAGGCCGACATCTACGAGGACTTCGGCGCGCTGGACGTCCACACCATCGCGGCGGGGGCGACCAACGACCATATCGACGCGGCATACCAGCCGATGGACGAGGAGGCTGCCGAGTTTGAGCGCCACATCCGCGAGGGTATCATGGACATCCTTGCGTTGCAGGGCATCGAGGACACGCCCGTGTTCACGCACACTCGCATCAGCAACACCAAGGAACAGGTCGAGACCGTGTGCCTGGAGGCCGAGTATCTGGACGACGAGACGATCCTGCGAAAGCTGCCGAACATCACGCCCGACGAGAGGGCGAAGATTTTGGAGCGCAAGCAGCGGGAGCAGGAGGAGCGCATGGCGGCGCTGCCGCCCGCCCTGGCGGCGAACGCGAAGGGTGCCCAGGAGGGCGACGAGGACGACGAGGATGAGGAAGGTGATGAGTGATGGCGGCATTGCAGGTGCTTGACGGCGAGCTGTGGCAGTGGGACACCGGGCGCGAGGTCGAGGTTGTCGGCTGCGAGCAGGTGCATTTCGCCAAGTCGACCACGGAGACGTGCTACACGGTTGCGGTGGCCGACAGCAAGGCGAAGATTCCCGACGAGCTGCTCCAGGCGGCTGGGCGCGTGTACGCATGGGCCTACATCACGGACGAGGCATACGGCGGACGCACGCGCATCGAGGCGCTCTGGGACGTAAAGAGGCGAGCCAAGCCCGCCGAGTACATCTACGAGCCGAGCGACCAACGCACCATCAAGGACGCAGAGACGGCGCGAGACGAGGCCAAGGCCGCGCAGAAGGCGGCGGAAGCCGCACGCGACAAGGCTGTCGCCGCCGAGGTCAAGGGGGCACGAGCCACGACGCTCGCCTCGGGCTCGGAGGCAACGGCGACGATGGAGGGCAACGTGCTGGTCGTCGGCGTGCCGAAGGGCGACGCGCTGAGGTACAGCGACCTCACCGCCGAGCAGATTGCGGAGCTCAAGAAGCCCGCGACGGACGCGGCGGCTGGCGTGAACAAGGTCAACAACGAGTTCAAGCAGCTCAAGGCTTCTGTCGAAACGGCGGAGAAGGGCCGCGCCGACGCCGAGGCGGGGCGCAAGAAGAAAGAGACCGAGCGCGGGCAGAACGAGACGGAGCGCAAGGAGGCTGAGGCCGGACGCAAGACCGCCGAGCAGAAGCGCGAGCAGGATTCGACCAAAGCCCTCGCCGACGCGCAGGCGGCTCTCAAGGACGCCAAGACGGCAGCCCTGAACTACCAGTCGATTATCGACTCGGCGGCTGCCGTGACGGCGCTGGGACTCAAGAAGGTAAACGGCAAGATTTGCCAGATGCGAAAGGTAGGTGCCTAAATGGCCGATACGCAGGCAACCGAGCAGGCAACCGAGGGGTTCGAGTACGCGGACCCGCTGGCATCGGACAAGGCGGTGTGGGCGCTTGTCGGCGCGGTGAAGAATCTGGGCGACCAGAAGGCGCTCGAGCGCGACGCCTCGACGGGCCGCTACTCCAACGAGAGCGTCGCCGCGATGGTGGACAAGCATAAGACGGGGCTGGTGTACACGTTCCTCATCCCGGCGGGCAGCCCCACCGACATCCAGCCCATGAGTGCCGCCGCGAAGCGTGTGGCCTCCACCGAGTTCGTGCCCGCGACGGCGACGAGCGCGGCTGTCGACCCGTTCGACGCCGAGGGCGGCCCGTGGTTCCACGTGTCCGCCAACGCCGGTGCCGACGCCGACGGCGTGCCGTGGGTCGAGGCCATCGACGGCGTCGACTATGGCTTCTCGCGCGTGGACAACGGACACGGCAACAACGTCTACGAGATCGCGCCGGTCGTGTGGCAGGCGGTCGAGGTGCTGACGAACGGCAACCTGCTCGTCTCGTGGTCTGACAGCCGATTCAGCGGCTCGCAGCCGAACCCCAAGGCGTTGCTGCCGGACGGCACACTGCGACCGTACATGCTGACGCCGACATACCCCATGAGCATCGACGCCGACGGGCGCCCGCGCTCCGTCTCGGGCGCGAAGGTCGCCAACCGCACGACGTCGCACGACTCGCTCGTCGACCTTTGCAAGACCGCGACCACGGGCTACTCGGGCATGAGCGTCTACGACCAGTGGTATATCAACTTCCACCAGTTGACCAAGACGCTCTGCAAGTCCTCCCAGGTGGACTTCCCGGGTTGCACGGACTTCAACATCCAGATCCACCCCGCGCTCGCCGAGACAGGCGTCACGCGCGTGGTCGTCACCGCCGAGCAGGCGGCGGCGATTCCCGTGGGCGCGTCGATGATGTACGGCACCGACACGGGCACCACGTGCCCAGACCGAGGCGCCGCGGCGGCGTACGACGTGTTCGACGGTGCCGTTGTCGGTGGCAAGGAGACGCTCGCAGACGGCAACGTGGCGCTTCTCATGGACGTCGCCAAGGCGTTCGACACGACCGTGAACACATGGCTCCAGAGTGCGCCGTGGAACACGGGCAACACCGATGCCCTCGTGGGTGACGGCCAGGTGGCGAAGGACGGCAAGCATCCGTTCAAGATCGGCGGCGTCGAGACGGGGCTGGGCCTGTGGGAGTTCATGGGCGATACGCTCTTCGTCTCCGACGGCACGGGCTTCGGCATCGCGGTCAACCCCGACACTCGCAATGAGAAGAAGAACGCCGTGGCGGACGGGGTGACCCCGACGGCGGCGTGCATGCCGACGGCGGACGGCTATATGCTCGACATCCAGTTCGTCAACGGCCTCATCTTGGGCAAGGGGCTCGGCGGCTCGGCGACGACCGGTGTCGGCGACTACTTCTACTTCGACACCTCCGGAGGTAAGGTCAAGGGCACAATCCGTCTGGTTCTGTTTCTCGGCGACCTGCGGGACGGCTCGGGTGCCGGTCTTCGTTGCGCGCTCTCGGGGTACTGGTCCGGTTGGGCCGCTTGGCACTTCGTCTCCCGGCTTTCTGCTACGGGCCGTAGCCGGGGGTGAATCAGGGCGTAGCCCTGAGAGGGGGCTGGCCCCCTCCTAACCCCAAACAGGGATTCACGGTGAGGGCGGCGCTGGTTTCTGGTTCAGTTTCTCGGCAACCTGAGGAACGGCTCGAATGCCGGTCTTCGTTACGCGAACTCGAGGAACAGGTCCGGTAGGGCCACTTGGAACTTCGTCTCCCGGCAATCTGTCTATAAATCTCTACTCGCACCGTGTCTACCGCGCCCGCCGCTTTCTGGCGGGACGCGGCTCAGCCTGACTCCTTTGAGTGAAATTTGTCCGCAAGGCTCACGGGCTGGTAGCCGCAAGGCGAACGCTCGTATGACAGACAGAAAGAGCTTTGATCTATGAAAACCTACTGCAAGGGCATCGAGTTCACGCGCAAGAGCGTCGTCGAGGCCCTGCACCGATGGAAGAAAAGCGACTCCGGCAAGGAGAACGGCTGGCGCGTCGCCGACGAATACGGCACCGAGACGGCGTTCGTCGACCGCATCTGGCTAGAGCTCTCGACCGAGACGCTGACATTTGAGCCCATCCGAACCTATCTGAAACACGACCCGAACAACGGCAAACTGCGCGAGATAAGCGTCGAGAGCATCAAGCGGCAAGTGTGCAACTACCTGTGCGTAGAGGCACTCGAGCCGCTCCTTGCCGCCAAGGTCGGCTTCTGGCAGGTGTCGAGCGGCGTTAAGGGCAAGGGTGCGGCGCTGGGGATGCGCAAGCTCAGGCGCGCGGTTCATCGCTTCGCCTACCACGTACACGTCGACATCCGCAACTGCTACGGCTCGATGCTGACGGCGGTGGTGGAGGGTCTGGTGGCGCGCTACGTCAAGAACAGCCAAGTCCTCTACCTGCTCCATTCGCTGCTGTCGACGATGAACGGCGTCCTTATCCTCGGCAGCTACCTGTCGCTTCGGTTGGCGGCGTTCGTGATCTCGTTCGCGTACCACGCGGTCGAGGAGGCGGCGAAGGAGCGGCGCGGCAAGCGCGTGAGGCTCGCGGGATGCCAGGTGTGGTACGCCGACGACGGCTATTTTCTCGGCAACTCAAAGCGCTCGCTCAGGAAGGCCGCGGCCATCGCCGCGCGCGTTTTGGGGCGGCTAGGATTGTCGATGAAGCCGTGGAAGGTGAGGCGCAACGGCGCCGAGCCCATCGACTTCGCGGGCTATCGCATCTGGTGCGCTCGCGGGCGCCGGGTTGACTTGCGAAAGAGGCTCTGGAAACGACTGCGACGCGCGTTCGCGCGCTACAGGCGCAGGCGCACCGAGCGCTTGGCGAGGCGCGCGTGCTCTTACTGGGGCTGGCTGAAAACGGCTGTCATGGAGCACCAGATGAACGTCAAGCGGTGCATATTCAACGCGGCGAGGGCCGTGGGTTAGGAGGAAAAATATGGTTGTGAAGTCGGAGCGAACGGGCGAGAGGCCCGAGACGGTCGAGATCGCGGGGACCGACGTCTGGCTGCGCCGCGGCATCGCCGAGGGCGAGCGCGAGGAGCAGGGCGGCGACGGCGGTTCCGTCAAGGTGAAGGTGTTCACCTACGAGGAGCTACACTTCACCGACCCGACTGGCGAGCTGACGGTCGAGGGCGCAAAGGCCGACTTTGACACCGTCTGGGCGGCTCACGAGGCGGACGGCATGAGCATGGAGGAGCAGATCGCATCGCTCCAGCAGCAGGTCGCCGACTCGCAAGCGGCCCTTCTCGAGCTCGGCGACATCGTTGGAGGTGAGTAACTTGGCGAAGATCTACTACCGCGCCGTGAAAAGCGGCAAGCGCACGCTCGAGAGCGTTCCCGAGCGCTGGCGCGACGAGGTACGCCAGATGCTAGAGGCGGACGGCGAGTAGGGAAGGGCCCCGGCTTCGGTCGGGGCCCTTTTCCGTTATGCGCGGGCGACCATGCGTGCCGACGATTGGAGGCGGCGCATGGCGAAGGATAGCGCTCACGAGTTCTCAGACGCCGAGATTCGGGCGTTCGAGCGCGAGGTGGCGGGAGTGTACGGCGAGGCGAGCAAGACGGCCTACGCCGACCTCAAACGCTATCTGGCGCAGTTCGAGGCCGACGACGAGAGGATGCGCGAGCGTCTCGAGGCCGGCGAGATCACCAAGGCTCAATACAGGTCTTGGCGAAGCGGGAAGATAGCGGCGGGCAGGCGCTACCGAATCGTGCTCAAACAGTGCGCCGGGGCCATGACGCATGCGAACGTCGTCGCTGCCGCCGCCATCGAAGGCAGGCTGCCAGAGGTCTACGCCGAGAACTACAACTACGGCACGTGGCAGGTCGAGAGCGCCGTGGGCGTTGACACGGCCTACGCACTACAGGACGCGTCAACCGTCCAGAGGCTGCTCACCGACCACGACAGCTACCTGCCCAAGCCGTCCGTCAACGTCGCCAAGGACATGGCGTGGAACCGCCGGCTCATCGCCAATCAGATCACGCAGGGCGTGCTGCTCGGCGAGTCGATACCAAAGATCGCAAAGCGCATTCAGGACGTGGCGGGGTCCAACCGTGCGGCGGCGGTGCGCTTGGCGCGGACCTCGACGACGGCGGCGGAGAACGCCGGGCGCGTCGACAGCTACAAGAGGGCCAAGGGGCTCGGCATCAATGTGCAGCAGGAATGGATGGCGACGCTCGACGGGCGCACGCGCTCGAGCCACAGGAAACTCGACCGCGAGAAGGTGGAGGTCGGGGAGAAGTTCAGCAACGGGTGCCGCTACCCTGGCGACCCCGAGGCGCCGTATGCCGAGACGTGCAACTGCCGATGCACGCTGATTGCGTGCTGTGACGGGCTCGACGTGCTCGACGGCGAGCGTTTCAGCCGACTGCCCGAGGGCATGACCTACGAGGAATGGAAGGCGGGCAAGCCCGCCGTCAACGGCACCAAGCCCGCGAACCGCACCATCTCAGAGTTCATGGAAATGCCTGGAACCAAGCGCAAGCTGGATACGGCGGGCGTGTCCAAGACCGAGGCGCGAAAGCGGCTCTCGCGGCAGCTTGAGGACTACGGCATACCGTCGAGCGGGTTTAGGAAAATGTCGGCGGGCGACCAGCAAAAGGTGCTGGACTCGGCGCTCGGCACGGTCTACGAGGGCGGTGGGAAATCGAGAGCTAAGCCGGTAGAGCACTCAATGGAGTTCGCGGTGGATATGGGGAAGATCGCGAGCAGGGACTACAGGGCAAAGGTGTCTAAAGCCGTCGGCAAAGATGCCGCGGACGGCGTACATGCGAGCATAAGACGCATCCTCAGCCACCGAGGGGGCACAAACGGCGAGGACCTTTACGCCATCGACTTGTCAACGGGCAAGACAATCACGAGCTGCGTTAACTCGACCATCGGCAGCACCGTGGTCCCTCCGGCGAAGTTCGGCAAGAAGGTCGAGGCGGCAATCGGGGACGGTCGGCGCGTAGTGCTGCTCCACAACCACCCGGCCTCTGGCATCCCTAGCGCGGCTGACCTTTTGGCGGTCGGCGGCAAGGGCTGCGAGATGGGGATAATCGCAGCTCACGATGGAAGTATCTACACGTTCGAGAAGGTTTCCGAGCCGGATGCGTCCTATAATGTCGATGAGGTGAAGTACCTTAGAATCCAAAGGCTTTACGGCGGCAACGAGGACAGGCTGTTTCGGGCGATTGAGGAGAGGTTCGGTTTCAAGATTGAGCATCATGAATGACATACTCAACGAAGCCGTTAGCTATCTCGACGGAAGAGACGACGTCGACGCTATAGGTCACGTTCTCGATTCCAAGCCTAAAGCCGTTCAGGAGCTATGGCTTAAAGAGGCCAAATACGACGACGAGAATCGTAGGGAGTACTACGAGCTGTTTGGCCCGGATAAGTTCGAGGATGCTCTTGAAGCCGATATAGTCGAGATATTCGAAAGCGAACTAAATAACTAGCCAACAGGCCCCGCCACGGCGGGGTTTTTTCATGCCGCGTGACCGTGCCGTGACACTGCCCGCAGAGAGATTGGGGCAGGCATGAAAGAGCTATTCACTTGTGCGAACTGCGGCGACTGCGCCGTAAAGCTGGGCTTCGGCTTCACGTTCCCGGATACCTACATCTGCACGCAGCGCGGCGACGAGGTCGAGCCCGACGACGGCTGCACGCTCGGGTGCGAGGGCGTTCCGGTGCAAGCCATCGAGGCCATCGAGGCGGACGTCGACGGGCGCGTTGGCTACGGCTGCGAGGTGCTCGACTGATGGCTTACGGGCTCGTCGGCGGCGTCGGCGACCACGGCCGGCACGGCACCCTCATCACCGAGGAGATCGTAAACGCCGCGAAGCTGGATACCGCCGAGTGCATCGAGATACGGCAGAACAACATCGAGCAGGTCGAGAAGGCCCTCCTGCGCGCCTATAAAACGGGCCTGGAGGAGATAGGCCTCGTCGCGGAGGGCTACGCCAAGGCGACGTGCCCGGTCGACACGGGCAGGTTGCGCAACTCCGTCACGCACCTCCTCAAAGGCTACGACTGCTTCATCGGCACCAACGTCGAGTACGCGCCGTACGTCGAGGAGGGGACCTCCCACATGAAGGGCAAGCACTTCCTGCGCAAGGCGGCGACGGGCCACGGAGACACGTACCGGGCGATTCTCGAGAAGCACCTGAGGAGTGGCGCGTAGGGCCGCGTTACTCCGTTTGGATACTCACCCTTGCCGCGAGGTATTGCGGCGCGGGCCCCGCCGAGGCAATAGGTGGGAACCCGCCCATTCCGAAGCAAGGGAGATTCTGTTGGCACTTACGCGAAAGATGCTCAAGGCAATGGGCATCGAGGACGAGAAGATCGACCAGATCATCGACGAGCATGCCGAGAGCGTGAACGCGCTCAAGGCACAGCGCGACGAGTTCAAGGAGGCCGCTGGCAAGGCGGACGGCTACAAGAAGGAGCTGGACGTACTCAAGGCCAAGGGCGAAGGCGCGGGCGAGTACGAGGAAAAGTACAAGGCCAAGTGCAAGGAGCTCGACGACTACAAGGCCGAGGTCGCTGGGGAAAAGGCAACAGCCGAGAAGCGCAGCCTGTACCGAGAGCTGCTCAAGTCTGCGGGCGTCGACCCCAAGCGCATCGAAACCGTTCTCAAGGTCTCAGACCTCGAGGGCGTGACCGTCAAGGACGGCGCTATCGAGGACGCGGACAAGCTGACCGAGGGCATCAAGGCCGACTGGGCCGACTTCATCGCAACAACGACCGTCAAGGGTGCCGACGTGGCCCACGCCCCCAAGGGCGAGGGCGGCAAGGACATCAACGAAATGAGCACCGCCGAGTACATGAAGTACAAGGCGGAGCAGAGAGGCTAAGGGGATTCTATGTCGAACACCATCCTTACACCCAACATCATCGCCAACGAGGCGCTGGACGTTCTGCGCACCAACGCCGTCATGGCAAACCTGGTCCACCGCGACTACTCCTCCGAGTTCGTCGCCGGCGTGGGCGACACCATCACCGTCCGTAAGCCCGCCACCTTCGAGGCCAAGGAGTTCACCACCGAGGTCGAGGTGCAGGACGCCACGGAGGGCAAGGTCCCCGTCAAAATGGACAAGCTGCTCGACGTGACGTTCGCCGTCACGTCCAAGGAGCTGACGATGGGCATCGTCGACTTCTCCGCGCAGTTCCTCGTCCCCGCGATGCAGGCCTTCGCCGACAAGATCGACGGCTACCTGCTCTCGCTCGAGAAGGACGTCACGAACCGCGTCGATCACGCCAAGGGCGCCATCACCGTGGCGGACATCATCGCCGCCCGCAAGTTCCTCGTGGACGCCAAGGCGCCCTCCACGGAGCGCCGCTTCGTCTACGGCTCCCAGGCCGAGGCCGACCTGCTCAACACCGAGGCGTTCACCAACGCGTCCGCCGTCGGCGACAACGGCACCGCCCTCAAGGAGGCATCGCTTGGCCGCAAGTACGGCCTCGACTTCTACTGCGACCAGAACGTGCAGAAGACCACGGCAGAGACGGCCAACTACACGCCGTCCATCGCGTTCCACAAGAACGCCTTCGCGCTCGTGACCCGCCAGCTTGAGATGCCTCTCGGCGCCCCCAAGGCGTTCTCCACCTCCTACGACGGCTTCGGCCTACGCGTCGTGCAGGGCTACGACCAGAAGACCAAGACCGACACCGTCTCCATCGACATGCTCTGCGGCGTCAAGACCCTCAGCCCCGAGCTCGCCGCCGTCATCACCGATAAGCGATAGGCGCAGAGATGCTCGAGCAGGTGCTTCTGTCGCTGCGCAACTGGTTCGTCGCCGACAAGCGCACGGGGCGCGTCCGCATCGAGGGCGGCCGCCTCGTGCCGCCCGCGGGGCTCGACCTCAAGGATGGCCAGTACATCCGCATCACGGGCTCGACATTCAACGACGGGTTGCACTCATGGCCCTACAACGTCCTCACGGACGAGGAGTTCGTCGGCACCGTCTGGGCGCTCGCCATCCCGCAGGCCGTGGTCGACCTCGCTGACGAGATCGCGGCGTGGCAGACCGAGCACACCAAGGAGCTGGACAGCCCGTACGCATCCGAGAGCTTCGGCGGCTACAGCTACACGCGCGTCGGCGGCGACGGCTCGCCCATCACGTGGCGGCAGCAGTTCAAGGCGCGTCTCGACCCTTGGAGAAAGCTGTGAGCCGCCTGTACGAGCGCATGGCGGTAGCGTGCACGAGGCTCGTCGCAAAGACCGAGCCTGATGGTGAGGGTGGCTTCAAGACCGTCCTCACCGTCGGCGACGGCTTCACGGCGGCGATCGTGCGCGACAGCTCCACGGCCTCGCGCATCGCGGAGCACGACGGCGTGAGGAACGTCTACACCGTGACGACCGCCGAGCCGCTGCGGTACGGCGACCTCTTCCAGCGTGCGTTCGACGGGCAGGTATTCCGCTGCACGTCGAACGCGGACGACGGCGCCGCGCCGTGCTGCGCGTCGTTTGGCTTCGGCCAGTGCAGCGCGGAGGAGTGGGAGGTGCCGGATGGCGACTAAGGCGGCAGCGCTGCAGGCTTGGCTCGAGGGCTTCGGCCTTCCCGTGTACCGCGACTCGGCGGTGCCGGGCGAGGCGAAGATGCCCTACATCACCTACGACCTTCCGACCGCGGCGTTCGGCACGCAGTGCAACTCCGAGGTGAACCTCTGGTACCGGACCTCGTCCGAGGCCGCGCCAAACGCCAAGGTCGAGGAGGTCGCCCGTGCGCTCGGGCTCTCCGGCGTGCTGCTGCCGTGCGACGGCGGCGGCATGTGGGTGATGCAGGGCGAGCCGTTCTGCAACGCCATGGCCGACGAGGACAACGCCGTGAAGCGCCGAATCATCAACCTGACCATTGAGTACATGACCAGCTACTAGGAGGTCATATGTCTAAGTTCACGCGCATCCCCGAGAACACGTTCAAGGAGATCGTCATCAACGCGGGCCTTCTCGCCACGAATTTCAACACCAAGACCGCCGAGGTCGCGGAGTCCGAGCTGATGGGCGCGACGAGCGGCGGAACCAGCTTCGCTGCCACGCCCAAATTCATCGACTACGGCGAGGACATCGACAACTGCCCAGCAAACACGATGGAGCTCAAGCGCATCGACAGCATCGATGCCAAGCTGAGCGGCACCTTCGTGACGCTGAACACCGCGCTCGGCAAGAAGCTCGCAGCCGCAGCCGACGAGACCGAGGGGAAGATCGTCCCGCGCTCCGCGCTCTCGGAGGCCGACTTCGCCGACATCTGGCTCATCGGCGATTACTCGGGCGAGAACGGCAACGGCTATATCGCCATCCGCCTCATCAACGCGCTCAACACGGGCGGTCTGCAAATCACGACGCAGAACAAGGCCAAGGGCCAGTTCGCGTTCGAGTTCACGGGCCACTACTCAATCAAGAACCCCGAGATCGTGCCCTACGAGCTGTATATCAAGCAGGAGATTGGAGCCTAACCATGAAGCTGGACAACCTTAACGCCGACGAGTTCCAGAACGCCATGTGCCTGTTGGCGGACGTGGCGGAGGACGTCATGAACGGCGAACTCGGCGCAAAGGCAAAGGCCTCCTACGCCAAGTTCCGCTCCGATTCCGCCAAGGCCAAGGCCAAGGCGACCGCCAAGGCGAAGGGCGACCCCGAGGCCGCGAAGGCAGCCGCCACCGCCGAGGTCAACGGCCTCGCCGTGGACATGGTGGCGGGGCTTCTACCCGACGTGCTGCGCCAGGGCGGCGAGATCAGCTACAAGCTGCTCGCCGCACTCGACGGCCAGACGCTCGAGGAGTACAAGGCCGACTTCACCGTCAAGAAGTGGGTGAATGACATCAAGGATGCCATCGACGGCATCGACGGCATTAAGGACATCTTGGCTCCTTTTTTTGGATAGCCGCCGAGGACCCATCTCACATATGGCTCTGTCTGGGCGAGTACGTCGGGCCACGGCGTGCTCGCCCTTTCTGTAGGTACATGGTCGCGCGGTGGCGCGAGCGGGACGAGCGGGAGGCGTTCCGCGTGTACCTGAGCGAGTCGGTGCGCCTCATGGCGCAGGGGAAGTGGCTCAAGGAGCCCTTCCTGAGCATCGTCAACGGCGGTGCGGGCGATGGGTCCGAGGCGGAGGACACGCGCGGCGGCGACGAGATCGCCGCAGACATCATCGAGCGGATGGGATTGAAGGTGGTCTAGGTGAACCTTCTCGACCTGATGATTAAGGTCGGCCTCAAGGACGAGGCCAGTGGCAAGGCCGAGGGCGTGGCCTCGAAGGTCGTGGGCACGCTCGGCAAGGCCGGCGCGACCGCCGCCAAGGCGATAGGCGTTGGCGTCGCCGCCGTGGGGGCGGGCGTCGCCGCCATCACGGGCATGAGCATGAGCGCATACGCCGCATACGAGCAGAACGTCGGCGGCATTAAGAAGATATTCGGCAACATGGGCAAGTCCCTCGAGGACTACGCCGCCATGACCGGCCAGACCGTCGAGCAGTGCTCCGGTAAGTGGGAGCAGCTCGAGCAGGCCCAGACGACGGTGCTGGCCAACGCCGACCGCGCCTACATAACGGCCGGCCTGAGCGCCAACCGGTACATGGAGCAGGTGACGGGCTTCTCGGCCTCGCTTGTCTCCTCGCTGGGCGGCGACACGGTCAAGGCGGCCGAGTACGCCAACACGGCCATGGTCGACATGAGCGACAACGCGAACACCTTCGGCACGGCGATGGAGGACCTCCAGAACGCTTACCAAGGCTTTGCCAAGCAAAACTACACGATGCTCGACAACCTCAAGCTGGGGTATGGCGGCACTAAGGAGGAGATGCAGCGCCTCGTCAAGGACGCGCACGCCGTCAACTCCGCCGTGGACGAGTCGAGTCTCTCATTCGACAACATCGTGCTCGCCATCCACACGATGCAGGAGCAGATGCAGATCGCCGGCACGACCTCGCGCGAGGCCGCGACGACCATCGAGGGCTCCTGCAACATGGCGAAGGCCGCCTGGGAGAACTGGATGACGGAGCTGGGCAAGGACGACGCCGACATGGGCAAGCTCACCGAGGAGCTGGTACAGTCGGTCGAGATAGCGGCCTCGAACGTCATCCCGCGCGTGGCGACCATCGCCGGTACGGCGCTGTCGCAGCTGCCGAGCCTTGTCACGTCGGTCGGGCCCGTGCTTGGTCAGGCGTTCGTCGGCATCTTCGTGCAGGCACTCGACAGCGCGGCGGCAGCCGTGCCCGGGCCCATGGGCGACATCCTCTCCGCCGTGTCGGACGGCGTGGACGAGATCGGCGAGCGCTTCAAGGGGCTTGGCGAGATCTGGGCGGTTGGGGACAACCCGCTCGAGTCTCTGCACCTCGCCATGGTCTACGGCCTGACGCTGCTCGAGGGCGACCTGTCCACGCTGCAGGAGAACATCACCTCATCGCTGCCCGGCATCGCCGAGGGCTTCGCCGACGTGGGCGGCGAGGTCGTTCCCAGGCTCGCCGAGGGAATCGAGATGGGGCTGTCGTTCCTCTCCGAGACGGCGGCGTCGCTCATGACATCGCTCGGCGGCTACCTGTCCGAGAACCTGCCCTCAATCACGGAGAGCGGCCTGCAGATTCTCACCGGCCTCTCCGAGTCCATAGCCGAGAACGCGGGCGTTCTGGCAGAGGGCGCGGCGAACCTCATCGTCGGCTTGGCGCAGGGTATCGCCGGCAGCCTGCCGACGCTCATCGAGCAGGCCCCGGTCATCGTGCAGAACCTCGCCAGCGCGATCAACGACAACGCGCCAATACTGCTCGGTGCCGGCATCCAGGCAATCGTGACGCTGGCACTTGGCATTGTGCAGGCGATACCGGCGCTCATCGCCAACATCCCGGCCATCTTCTCGGCCTTCGTCTCGGCGTGGTCGGCGCTCGACTGGCTGAGCCTTGGCAGAAACGCCATCACGTTCCTGGGTAACGGCATCACCGGCATGGCTGGCTTCGTCAGCGCGTGCGGCACCAACATCGTGTCCGCTATTCGTGGCGCAATCCAGAACCTGCCGTCCACCCTGGCGAGCATCGGCCGTAACGGAATCAGCAGCCTGGGTTCCGCCATCCGCGGCGCGGTCGGCTTCGTGACCTCGGCGGCCTCGAGTATCGGCAGTTCCATCATGGGCGCCCTGTCCTCCATCCCGGGCCGCGTGGCCTCCATCGGCTCGCAGATCGTACAGGGCATCGCAAACGGAATCAGCGGCGCGGCTGGCGTGGTCGTGAGCAAGATTACCGGCGTGGTTGGCGGCGCCATCGACGCGGCCAAGAACCTGCTGGGTATCCACTCCCCCTCGCGCGTGTTCCGCAAGATTTTCGGCTACGTCATGGAGGGCGCGGCCCTCGGCATCGACGACACGGCGGACGAGCCGGTGAAGTCCATGAGGTCGGCGGTGCGCAACGTCGAGAAGGCCGCCGTGTTCGGTGCGAGCGTTACCGGCGGCGGAGCATACGGGGCGACCGCCAGCGGAGCCGCGGGCATCGCGGGCGGCGGCAACGTTTACAACCTCTACCTCGACGGCGACCTGCTGGGCGTCGACGGGCGCGTGGCCTCAGCCTTCAGGAGCTTCGTCGCGGCGGTGGAGCAGAGCATGGCGATGGGGGTCGCGTAGTATGGCGCAGGGAAACTGGGTTCAAGGCGGCAGTGGCTATAGAAAGTACTGCTGGTGCGCGTACGTGGACGTTGCTGAGGTCGAGCGCACGGACACCACCGTGACCTACCGCGTCACGCACGGCTACGGCACGCGCTACGCCATCGACTGCTACGCAAACGGCAGCTCGTCGGCGGGCGGCTCGTGGAACGGCTCGGTCTACTCGACGAACAACTCCGGCTGGGTATGGGTGCAGTGCACGTCGCGCGACGTCGAGCTCGCGCGCGGCAACGGCAAGGCCTACAACCACACCTTCACGGGCCAGATTAACGTCACGGGCGGCTTCGGCAACGGAACGTCCAACGCTTCCAATACCGTCACGGTCCCGTGCCGCGCCTACAGCACGCCTCACCCGCCGAAGAACATCAGGGCGGAGCACCTGAGCGACACCAGCGCGAAGGTCAGCTGGGACACCGATTACACGGATAGGGCCGGCGCCTACCCTTGGGATACCGTGACCGTCGGCGTGGCGAAGAACGGCCCGGGGAAGTTCACCGACGTCGGCACCGTGGGCTGGGATACCACGAGCCACACCTATAACGGCCTCGAGCCGGGCTGCATGTACATCTTCTCGGCCAAGGCGACGGGCCCCGGCGGCACGTCGGACTACGGCGTGAGCGCGCCGGCGATCTACACCACGCCGACGGCGCTAGGCATGCTCGAGGCAGTCAAGGCGGAGACGGCGAAGGTCGTGCTCAAGGGGTACGACGCGCCGGCCTTCGTCGACAGCTGGGAGTTCCAGCTCACGACCGACGGTAGAAAGACGTGGGTCGATGCGGACGTGAACGCCTCATGGGAGGACGAGGAGGCACCGGCGGGTACGGTGCGCTACCGCGCCCGCGCGGTCAAGAGCGGCCTCAAGGGACCGTGGACCGAGTCAAACGAGGTCACGACTATATGCCCGCCGCTCGCACCGTTCATCAGGGACGTCAGGGCGGCTTACGCCACAGGTTCGACCGCGACACTCGAATGGGTGCCCAACCATCCGGACGGCTCGGCGCAGGCCTCCGCTGAGGTGCAGATCACGACCCCTGCGGGCACCACTGCCACGACGGTCGAGGGCTCGGCTACGAGCCTGAGGCTGCCGACGGACGCCAAGGGCATGTACACCGTGCGCGTGCGCACCAAGGGCCTCGACGAGGACTGGGGAGCGTGGTCGAGCGCGGCGGCCTATACCGTTGCGGACGCGCCCCAGGCATTCTTCACCGACCCGGCTGCGGACGGGGCGACCCTGCGCGCGGTGCCGCATACCTTCACGTGGAAGGTGGCCGACGAGACGGGCGTCAGCCGACAGTACCTGTCTTTGTGCGACATCAGGGGCAACCTCCTGTGGAGCGGGACTGTGGACAAGGACGCGCGCTCTTTTGTCCTCGGCTACGCGCAACACGCCTTCGTCAACTTCACGCCCTACAGGGTCATACTCACGGTCACGGCCGGCTCGTCGCTATCGGTCACCGCCTCGAGAACTTTCCGGACCGACTGGGCACCGCCCGCCAAGCCGTCGCTAAACATCTTCGTCGACGAGAGGCTGGGATGCCAGCTGTCGGTATTCCCAGGCAAGGCCGACAGTGACGACACGCCCGAGACGTCTCACTTCACCGTGTCGCGCGTCCTGCCCGACGGCTCGACCCTACTGCTCGGCTCTCACCTTGCGGCGGGCGAGGGCGCGAGCGACCCGCTGCCTCCGCTCAACAGCGAGTTCGAGTACGTCGCGGTCGCCTACGCCGCGACGGGCGTGAGCACGGCGACGAGGGTCAAGACGACCGTGGCGAGCCGCGCGGTGGCTCTCAACTGGGGAGCCGGCGCTGAGAGGTCGTGGCTCGGGCGCTATCTCAAGAAGGGCTCGAGCCGCAAGGTGACGCACGGGTACAAGATGCTGCACTTCGCCGACGGCGGGGAGGGGCTGCCCGTCTCGTACGGCATCAACGAGAGGGACGTCAAGGACAGCATGGACTTCCTGCTGCTCGACGAGGAGGACTACAAGTCATTCCTCGAGATCATGAACACCGCGGGGCGTTTCTGGGTGCGCGACCTCCACGGCGAGCGGTTCCGCGCCCGCCTGAGCTGCGGCGTGAAGCGTTCCGATGGCGCGTGGGTGGCTTCGTGCGACCCGACGTGGGAGACGTGGGAGGAGCCCGCCAATGGCTGATAACTGGACGAGGCCGTTTGACGCCTCCTACGACTTCGTGCGCGTCTCGCGCGAGACGGGGCTCGAGCTCGACTTCGTGCGCGACATCGAGAACGGCGGCTCCATAGAGCGCAACGCGAACACGGCGCTCTACGAGACTGCGTCCCTGGACTTCGCCGGCAAGTTCGACGTCGGCAACGACTTTCTGCGCGTGTACCTCAACGCCTCCTTCTCGGACGGCAGCGAGAGGCGCGAGTGCCTCGGCACGTTCATGCCCGCGGTGGACTCGGTGGACATCGACGGCGCCTACCGCGAGGGACAGATCAATGCCCACGGCCTCCTGAAGCGGCTCAAAGACGACGACTTCGACGGGCCGTACGTGATCGTTGCTGGCAGCAATCTGGTTGATGAGGCCGTCAAGATAGCCGAATCGGTCGGCCTCACCGTCTACGCCGACCCCAGCAGCCTCCTTCTTGGCAGCACCTTGGTTTTCGGCGTGGGCAGGGACAACGACGCCAAGAACAAGCTGGACGCGGTGGACCTGCTCCTCAAGGCGGCCGGGTTCCGCTCGCCGGCGACCGACCGAATGGGCAACGTGATCTACAGGCGCTACGTCGAGCCTGCCGACATGCCCATCTCGGCGGAGTTCACCGAGGGCAGGGATGCGCGCTTCATGTCGGACATGACCGAATCGACCAATCGCGCCGAGGTCTGCAACGTCGTGCACGTGGACTTCAGCACGCAGGACGCATCGGTGCGAGGTACGGCGGTGGACGACTCGCCCGACTCCGACCTATCGACCGTCTCGGTCGGGCGCCGAATCGTCAAGAGCTACAGCTACGACAGCCTTCCGGGCGTGGACACCGAGGACACCAACCTTGTCGAGGGCGCCGCCAACGCCCTCATCGGCACCGGCAAGAAGTCGGATAAGAGCTTCAGGCAGAGCGATTCGCACGGCAGCATCCAGACCGTCTACGTTCCCGACTCGCCGCAGGTGGGCGTGCTCTTCGGCATCAAGGTCGTCTCGAGTGGCGGGCGCGTCGGCTTCTGCCAGGACGAGGGGCCGAGCGTCAAGAAGGATACGGACTACACGCAGAGCGTGTGGGTCAAGGGCACCAAGGGCGCGACGGGCATCATACAGTCCTTCTGGGATCAGGAGAGGGTGCTTGGCCCGGTGACCAAGGGGTTCACCATGACTGGCGAGTGGCAGAAGGTCAGCTACACCTATCACGCCACGGAGAACCACAACAAGGTCAGCTGGGGCTACTGCTACATCGACGGCGGCGAGGCCATCTTCGTAGCCGACAAGGTCGAGGAGGGAGGCAATGCCACACCTTGGCCCCAGGACGCCATGCAGGCGGCGGCGGACCGCAAAGCGGTGGAGCTGCTCGCCACCGAGCGCGCCGTGACGCGCACGGACGAGTTCAAGAGCGTGTATAAGCCCGTCGAGCCGTGCATGGCGGTGGCGATGAACTACAGGACCGGCGGGGTGGTCGGCAAGCTGGCAATCCAGAAGCAGACGCTGACGCTCGACGCCGGCTGCGTCATAAAGCACACGGCGAGGAGGTACGAGCGATGAGCGATTCGGCAGCCGAGATCAAGAGCGCAGCGGCGCGGCTGGCGGCGGCGATGCCGTCGGGCGGCAAGCGGCTGACGATGGAGTTCGGCACGGTCGTGGGTGTCCACGACACGGCGCTCGACGTGATGCTGCACGGCGCGGTGGTGACGGTCCCGATGGTGCGCTCCTGCACGGGGTGCATCATCACCGACCGCGCCGTGATCCTGTCGCAGGGCCCGCTGGCCGTGTGCGTCGGCACGATGGCGGCGGCGTAGGCCGGCGTTACGGGGGCCCGAACCTGCAGTGTGGCGGGGAATGGGCCTCCGCCACACTGCAGAACGGGAGGGAGGCCGGATGGAGGTGCTCAAGCTCTTCGCGCCGTACGGACCCGGCTGGCTTGGCGGCGCGGCGCTGGTGCTGATCGCCTTCTATTTTGGGCGGCAATTTCTGGACGAATACAAGGTCCAGAACGAGCGCAAGGCGAACATCGACCTCAAGCGCGAGGAGCGAAAGCAGGCCGAAGTGGACGAGCGGGCGCAGCGAGATCGGGAGCGCTCGCAGATGGAAGGGCGAATCGCCGCGCAGATGGAGCGAAGCAACAGTCTCATGGAGGCGATGAAGACCCTCATGGAGTCGGTCGTCGCGTCGAATGACGTGCTGCACGCCGACCTGGTCCACAGCCAGACTCGTAGCCAGGGCATGGCTCAAAAGGTCGACCACATCTGCGACCGAGTCGACCTGATCTACAGCAAGGAATCCGACAGATAGGAGGAATCATGACTACCGAAGACATTATCCGCAAGGTGACAAGCCGAAAGTTCTGGCTGTGCACGGCTGCCTTTTTGGGCTCCGTCGCGACCAGCGTCGCCGGCATCGCCACGGACAACCAGGCCGTCGCCGCCATCGGCACGGTATGCGGGGTCGCGAGTGCGGCCATCTACGCCGCAGCCGAGCAGGCCGTGGACGCCGCGCGACTCAAGGCGGGAGGCGAGCATGACGGAGACTAGTGCCGAGCCCAAGCGCAAGCTGCCGCTCCGTAGCGTCCTTGCCGTTGTCCTCGCCCTCGTGGCTGCCCTTGCCGCCCCGTGCGGCGCTGAGGCCTACCAGAGTGTGGATAGCTATGTCAGCAATGGACATGGATGGCTCAATGCGAGTTGTCTCGTAATTCACGAGACCGCTAACCCGGGCGCCAGTGCTCGCAACCACGTGAGCTACTGGAGCGGCAATGATACCTATGTCGTGCACCATGTTATGGAGCTTGACGGTTCCACCGTGTACAACACGGTGCCCGAGAACCGTTTGTGCTGGCATGTTGGTAATGGCAATTACGCCACAATCGGTATAGAGCTGGCGCACGCCACCAATGCCAGCGACTTTGCAAAGCAGTGGACTGAAGCAGTCAAGTGGACTGGCGATGAGCTCCGCACACATGGCTGGGATACCTCGCGCCTGCTTTCCCACTACGAGGCTGCTCAGCGCTGGGGTGGTTCCGACCACACCGATCCCAATGGCTACTTCGCCCAGTACGGAAAGAGCTGGTGGGAGTTCAAGCAGGCGGTCTCAGCCTATCTCGGCAGCGGCTATGTCGCTCCCATCGCGCCGACTGATGGCAATGGGAATACGTACCAGCCGTCCACTTCTGCCACTCGTACGAGTTTTCCGAAGTCCACTGGCAAGAGTGTCAACATCCACTATGCCTTGCACAATCGCTATGGCGCGTGGAACGATGCCGTAACCAACTTCAATGACAGCAACTCCGAAGGCTTTGCTGGCATGCCCTACGGCTCCCACGACATGCTCATCGCATGGGTGGATAGCGGCACGCTGCGCTATCGCGTCCACACCAAGGAGAGCGGTTGGCTCGGCTGGGTGCAGACCGCCAACTACAGCGACAGCGTGAATGGCATGGCAGGCATCTGGGGCCAGACCATCGACGGTGTTCAGATGTACTACATCACGCCCAACGGTGACTACAAGCAGGTCTACTACCGCTCTCAGGACGTCGCACACGCTGGCTACTGGGACGAGGTCTGCGATGACGGATCGACCTACGGTGGCGATGACTACGCAGGCATGTACGGCTATGCGCTCGATCGCCTGCAGTGCTACGTGTCCGACGGGACTCGCCGATGATCGCGTTGGCATTCGTGCTCGGCTCGCTTTTCGGCGGCACCGTGGCGACAATCGGGCTCTGCATCGTGAGCGTCAACCGGCGCTAGCGACAGCGGGCGATAACAACAAAAGGGGTCGTGGCGGTTCGTCGCCACGACCCCTTTTTCGTATCCCTCGAATATCCTAAGTTGCCGCCAAACCCTAAGTACGGTCAGCGTATTGCAGCGCCGTCAGCGAGTTTTGCCTGTTGGTCAGCATCAATAGCGAGCTGCGGCAAACTGTCTCAGTACTGCCACATGTGGTTGACGGGGCCGGAGCCTTTGCCCATGTCAAAGCCGGCGGCCAGAGCGCCCGTCAGGTAGGCCTTGCCGGCGTTGACGGCGTCGGCAAGATCCATGCCCTGAGCCAGCGCGCAGGCGATGGCGGACGAGAGCGTGCATCCGGTGCCGTGCGTGTTGTCGGTCTCGATGCGCTTGTGGCGGAACCACGTGGTGAGTGGATCTCCCAGATGGTTGCCCTCGTCATCGAGCGGCGCGGGTTCGGCCAGTACATCGTTGGCCTCGTTGACAAGATGCCCACCCTTAACGAGGGATGCGCAACCAAAGCGGCGGGTGAGGAGCATGGCAGCATTTTGCTGCGTGCGCTCGGAGTCGACCTCGTAGTCGAGCAGGGCCATGGCCTCGGGAATATTGGGCGTGATAACCGTCGCTAGCGGGAACAGGCGGCGGGTGAGCGCCTCGGCGGCATCTTCGGCAATCAGCCGCGCGCCCGAGGTGGCGACCATGACGGGGTCGACGACCACGTTCGTTGCGTTCCAGGCGCTCAAGCGGTCGGCGATGACTTCGATAATCTCGACAGAAGAAACCATGCCGATCTTGACGGCGCTCGGGCGGATATCGTCAAAAACGGCGTCAATTTGCGCGGCTACGATATCTGGCGAGATATCCTGTACGGCGGTGACGCCCAAGGTGTTCTGTGCGGTGATAGCAGTGATGGCCGTCTCGGCATACAGGCGGTGCGCCGTGATGGTCTTGATGTCGGCCTGAATGCCGGCACCACCGCTGGAATCTGATCCTGCGATGGACAGGACGGCGGGTACCTTACTGCGATCCATGTTCGCTCCCTTGTTCGGTCGGATTCAAATGGGTCTTTAAGCCTGCATTATAAAGTTGCCCGGGCCGGCTGTATGCCGATCCCGGGCGAGCGGTGCAATCTTTACGTAAATGTAAGAAAATGTTCACATGTCAACAATTGATGAGCACCTTGTGACCGATTGTGGCTCCGGAGACGCGTTAATCCTCCATGCCGAGGTCGATCGTCGTGCCTTCGAACACCTTGTTAACGGTGCGGACGGCGCACATCTTGCCACACATGGTGCAAGTGCCCTCGGTGGCGGCGGGGGACTCCTCGTAGCGCTTCTTGCCCGTAACCGGGTCGAGCGCGCACTTCCACATGGCGTCCCAGTCGAGCTTGCGGCGTGCCTGGCCCATCTTGTCGTCCATGTCGCGGGCGTGGGGCACCTTTTTGGCGATGTCGGCGGCGTGTGCGGCGATCTTGGTGGCCATGAGGCCGTCGAGCACATCCTGGGCGTTAGGCAGGCACAGGTGCTCGGCCGGTGTCACGTAGCACAGGAAGTCGGCACCGGAGCTGGCGGAGATGGCGCCGCCGATGGCAGCGGTGATGTGGTCGTAACCCACGCCGATATCGGTCACCAGCGGCCCGAGCACATAGAACGGGGCGTTGTGGCACAGGCGCTTCTGTAGCTTCATGTTGGCAGCGATCTCGTCGAGCGCCATGTGACCCGGGCCCTCGACCATGACCTGGACGCCGGCGGCCCAAGCGCGCTTGCACAGCTTGCCCAGCTCGATCATCTCAGCGGTCTCGGTGGCGTCGTTGGAGTCGTAGAGGCAGCCCGGGCGGCAGGAGTCGCCGAGCGAAATCGTCACGTCGTACTCGTGGCAAATCTCGAGCAACTCGTCGTAGAACTCATAGAACGGGTTCTCGTTACCGGTGACCTCCATCCAGCCAAACAGCAGTGAACCGCCGCGACTCACGATGTTCATCAGGCGGCCGGTCTCCTTAAAAGTCTTGGTGACCGACTTGTTGATGCCGCAGTGGATGGTCATAAAGTCCACGCCGTCCTCGGCGTGCGCGCGCACGACCTCGAACAGGTCGTCCTTGGTGAGCTTGACCAGCGGCTTTTCCATGTAGCCGATGGCGTCGTACATGGGGACGGTGCCCACCATGAGCGGCGTCTCGTCGATGAGCTGCTGGCGGAACTGGCGCGTCTTGCCCGAGTTGGAGAGGTCCATGATGGCGTCGGCGCCAAAGTCCTCGGCGATCTTGACCTTCTTCCACTCCTCGGCGGCATCGGCCTTGTCGCCCGAGATGCCCAGGTTGACGTTGACCTTGGTGGAAAGGCCCTCGCCGACACCAAAGGCGCGCATGCCCTTTTTGATATGCACGATGTTGGCGGGGATGGCGATGCGGCCGTCGGCCACGCGCTCACGGATGTACTCGGGGTCGCGATGCTCGCGCTCGGCGACTTCTTTCATCTGCGGCGTGATTTGCCCGGCGCGGGCGAAGTCGATTTGCGTGACGAGCTTGGGCTCGGTCTGTGTGCTCATTGGCACGGCTCCCTTCGTTGGCATTACCCATATCAGGTTTGCGGGTCAGGGCGGGCGCGCCCAATCTCAGCCTGCCGTCTTGTCCTGCAAGCTCCCCGTTTATGTAATGGGCTCAAGTATAGCTCGAATGGGTACGATTGGCCTAACGAGCGTGCCTGTGGGGAGGCGTACATGGAAGACAAGCATCTATATCGAGAGACACAATGGGATGTATCGGCCGAGGAAAGCCGTGCGCACCATGGGTTGGTCGCGATTGGTTTTGCGGTGCTTGCCGTGCTGGTGATTGCCTTTTGTATCTGGACGTTTGGTGGTCGCGGCGGCGCTGCCTGGGAGTTTGAGGCTGATGATAGCCTACCGATTATGACGGTGAGGAGTACTGGCGGTAATGCCAATACGCTCGCCGTTCCGGGCGATTATTGGTACCCGCGCGATGAGTTTGTGCAGTTGCAGCTGAGTGGTGGGTCCATTCCAGGTGAAGAAATCGAACGCGTGACGTTTGACGCGGCGCTCAAAACGCTGACGGTGAAGCTCAAAGATCAAGGAGATGTGCCCACGACCATGGATATCGCCCTGACGGAATGGCGCTTGGAGCCTCCGACGGGTGTTGCGGTGTCCGAGGTTGAGTACGTCAAGATTGTCTATCAGGACGGTTCGACAAACGGGATTGCAAAGGCCGACGGTCTAGCAGAATAGGTGTCGAGCCTAGCCAGCCAATTCATAAAAGTTGCGGTGGAATAGTTCCTGATTGTGCGATAAAAGGCTCAAATAGGAACTATTCCACCGCAAGTTATATAGAGAAGGCTGAGCGGGTCAGTGTTGGGTGCCGGCTCTAGAGCATCTGTTCGTTGATGAACACGAGGGTGCCTGGGCATGAGAGCTCGGGGGCGTGGCGATAGCCGATGTTGAACTCGGTGAGACGGCCGGCGTCCTCGACCTTGTTTTCCGCCATCCACCGCACCATGGAGCCGCGCGCCTTTTTGCTGGCGGTCGACCGTTGGATGGGCTTCCCGTTGCGGATACCCTCGCCAAAGAGGCACGTGACGGCTGTGGCGTCGCCCGCGAGGTGGGGCAGAACGGCTTTGGCATACTCTACGCTGGCGAGGTTGACGATCGTGGTGTTTGAGCCTGCCGGGGCGATAGCCCGCGCGAGCTTGTCGCTCCAAAACGCGTAGAGGTCTCGGGCATCGTCGACGGCGAGCTTCGCGCCCATCTCCAGCCGATACGGTTCGACGGCATGAAAGGGGCGTATGCATCCGTAAAGGCCCGAGAGGATCCACAGATGGTCTTGCAGCCATGCGAGCTGCGCGGCATCCATCACCTCGGGTGCCATGCTCTGGTATTGAATGCCGTGATAGGACATGACGGCGGGGGAGATTCGACGCGCGATATCGGGATCTGCGAGGTCGGTATCGCTCAGGACGGGCATAAATTCGTGAAGCGTATCCAGACACGTTGTGAGCAGCCTGTCGCTCACGTTCCACAGCGCCTGCAGGCCGGCGCTGCCTTCATTCCGCTCGATATCTAGCAGTGCGCGGTGGAGGCGAGCCGTCTCGCGCACAAAGGGTGGAATGCCCAGGACTTCAAAAGCATCTTGGGCCGCGCGCATTTGCTTGGCGGGCGAAATGATGACCTGCAGCATGAACTCTCCTCTGCCAAAAAGGAAGTTGCGGTGGAATACGGTCTGTTTTGGCCGTTTATGGGCCAGTTTAGTCCGTATTTCACCGCAAGTTACAAGGGCTGGTTAGGCGCGCTCGAGGAAGGCCTTGTAGCCGCGGTAGGCCTCGTAGATATCGGCCTTGTTAGCGACCTCCCACAGGGCGTGCATGGACAGGACGGCAACGCCGGAGTCGATGACGTTCATGCCGTACTTGGCCATGATGTAGGCGATGGTGCCGCCGCCGCCCGCATTGACGCGGCCGAGCTCGCAGGTCTGGAAGTCCACGCCCGCCTCGTCCATGATGTCGCGGACGAGGGCCACATACTCGGCATCGGCGTCGTTGGAGCCGCCCTTGCCGCGGCTGCCTGTGTACTTGTTAAAGCACAGGCCGCGACCCATAAAGGCGGCGTTCTTGGTCTCGAACTTGGCGGCATAGCCCGGGTCGAAGCCGGCGGACACGTCAGAGGAGAGCATGCGGCTGCGGGCGAGCGCGCGGCGCAGGGCCAGCGGGCTACCCTCGCCGGCGAGCGTCATGATCTCGGCGACGGTGTTCTCGAAGAAGCGGCTCGTCATACCGGTGGCGCCTACGGAGCCAATCTCCTCTTTGTCGACGATGAGTGTGATGCTCGTGCGCTCCACGTTGGCGACGTTGATCTGGGCGAGCATGGAGGGGTAGGCGCAGACGCGGTCGTCGTGGCCATAGCCCAAGATCATGGAGCGGTCGAGGCCCATGTCGCGGGCGGGGCCGGCGGGCACGACCTCGATCTCGGCGGAGAGGAAGTCCTCCTCCTCGACGCCGTACTGCTCTTTGAGGATGTCCAAGAACATCTGCTTGACGGGCTCCTTGGAAGCGTCCTTGTCGTCCTCATCGAACTTGACGGGACGGCCGCCCACGATCACGTCGAGGATCTCGGCGTCGACGGCGTCCTTGGCGGGCTTGGCCATCTGCTCGCTCGAGAGATGGATTAGCAGGTCGGAGATGGTAAAGACCGGGTCGTCGGCCTTGTCGCCGATGTTGATGTCGACGGTGGTGCCGTCCTTTTTGCAGATGACGCCCACGAGTGCGAGCGGGGAGGCCACCCAGTGGTAGCTCTTGACGCCGCCGTAGTAGTGCGTGTCGAGATAAGCCATGTCGCCGGCCTCGAAGGCGGGGTTCTGCTTAAGGTCCAGGCGCGGCGAGTCCACGTGGGCGCCCAGGATGTTAAAGCCCTGCTCGAGCGGGGCGGTGCCCAGGTTGACGAGCATAAGGTCCTTGCCGTGATTGGCGGCGTACACCTTGTCGCCTGCCTTGAGCTCGCGGCCTTCGGCGATTACGGTCTCCAGGTCGACGTATCCCGCCTCCTCGGCCATCTTGATGCCGGCCTTGACGCACAAGCGCTCGGTTTTGTTCTCACTCAAAAACTGCTTATAGCCGCGGCAAAGCTCCTCGAGCTCCTCGATTTGCTGTGGCGTGTACTTTTTCCATGCGCAGGGACGCTCCATGACGCAGGCTCCTTTCGGATCGATCGTGCTGGTTGATGTACCGTGAGCCATCGTATCACGCGCGGGCTCACGGTGGCGGGGGAGCTTGATGTGAGGTGGCCGCGGGGCGGGGAGCGTGTAAACTGGAGTGAGCAAACCGTGCCCAGCCTAAAGCGAGGTATTCAATATGTCTGACAAGCGCCGCACCTTTGCCGTTATCGACGGCAACTCGCTCATGCACCGTGCCTTCCACGCCGTGCCGCCGACCATGAACGCGCCGGACGGTCGCCCCACCAACGCGATCTTCGGCTTTCTGAACATGTTTCTCAAGATGATCGATGCCTTTAACCCCGACGGCGTGGTCGTGGCGTTTGATAAGGGCAAGCCGCGCGTGCGCATGGAGATGCTGCCGCAGTATAAGGCGCAGCGTCCGCCCATGGACCCCGATCTGCACGCACAGTTTCCGATGATCAAGGAGCTGCTTACCGCGCTCAACGTGCCGATTCTGCAGTCCGAGGGCTGGGAAGGCGACGATATCCTGGGTACCATGGCGCGCCTGGGTGAGGAGGCCGGCTGCGACATGCTGCTGGTGACCGGCGACCGCGACATGTATCAGCTCGTGACCGAGCACGTCAACGTGGTTTCGACTCGCAAGGGCCTGTCCGACGTGGCGATCATGACGCCCGAGAGCGTAGATGACCTGTATCACGGCATTACGCCGGCGCTCGTGCCCGATTTTTACGGTCTGAAGGGCGACACGTCGGACAACATTCCCGGCGTACCGGGCATCGGCCCCAAAAAGGCGAGCGCGCTTATCGCACAGTACGGTAGCCTGGACGAGGTCATCGCGCATGCCGACGAGGTCAAGGGCAAGATGGGCGAGAACCTGCGTGCACATATCGACGATGCGCTGCTGAGCCGCAAGGTCGCAACCATTCGCACCGATGCGCCTGTCGAGCTCGACTTTGAGGCGACGTCCTTCCCAGCGTTTTCTGCCGACGAGGTCTCCGCGGCGCTCGGCACGCTCGGTATTACGGCCATGCAGAACCGCTTCCTGGCGCTGATTGGCGGCGAGGGCGGGGCTGCTGCCTCCAGTGTGTTTGAGATACCTGCGATGGTTCGCGCAGCCGCCGGCGATGCTGACGCGCTTGGTGCCGTTGCGGCTGAGGTCTCCCGCGCGATTGATGCAGGCGAGTGGGTCGCCGCCGTGGTGGACGACGACAAGGAAGAGGGCGCGCTCTTTGGCCTGACGCGTACGCTGTGGCTGGCGACGTCCAAGGGGCTCTTTGCGCTCGAAGAAGCCGATGGCGGCGCGCCTGCCGCTGTCGAGGGCTTCAATTTTGCCCACGGCGTGATCGCTGGTGTGCTCGCGCGTCTGTTTATGGAGGGCCGCGTGGCGAGCCCGGACATGAAGGCGCTGCTGCACGAGCTTTCGCCTATCGATTCCTCTGAGCCCGAGCTCATGGACCCGCTGTCCGCTGATTCCACGCGCATCTTCGATACCGTGGTTGCCGCTTACCTGCTGGATTCCGACCGCTCCGAGTTCGATGAGGCGTATCTGGCCGATACCTATCTGCAGATGGCGCTGCCTGCGGCGCGCGGTGCGGAAGGTGCTGGCGAGGATGCTCCTGCTCCTGCTGCCCGTACCGCAGCGTTGACGCTGGCACTCGTGGCGCCGCTGCGCGATCGCATGGCCCGTGAGAACGCCGTCAACGTGTTCGATGGCATCGAGATGCCGCTTGTGCCGGTGCTTGCCAAGATGGAGCGCGCGGGTATGCTCGTGGATCCCGACCGCCTGCATAGCCTGTCCGAGGGCCTGGCGACCCAGATTACCGAGGTCGAGCGAAGCATTCGCGACCTTGCCGGTGACGAGACCTTTAACATTGGCAGCCCCATGCAGCTGTCGCACGTACTCTTTGATGTGATGGGGCTTCCGACCAAGGGCCTCAAGAAGACCAAGCGCGGCTATTATTCGACCAACGCCAAGGTGTTGAGCGATCTTGCCCGCGACCACGAGATCGTGCGTCTGATTTTGGACTGGCGTGAGAAGTCTAAGATCAAGTCCACCTATCTGGACACCCTGGGCCCGCTACGCCGTGGTGACGGTCGCGTACACACTACGTACAACCAGACCATCACGGCAACGGGGCGTCTGTCCTCGAGCGACCCGAACCTGCAGAACATCCCGACGCGCTCGGAGCTGGGTCGTACCGTTAAGACGGCGTTTTCGGCAGGCGAGGGAAGCGTCTTTTTGGCGGTGGACTACTCGCAGATCGAGCTGCGTCTGCTGGCGCATCTCTCGGGTGACGAGCACTTGGTGCGCGCCTTTAACGAGGGCGAGGACTTCCATGCCGAGACGGCGGCGCGCGTGTTCGGCGTGCCGGTGTCCGAGGTAACGCCCGACCTGCGCAGTCGCGCCAAGGCCGTGAACTTTGGCATCGTGTATGGTCAGCAGGCCTACGGCCTGTCGCAGTCGCTGCATATCTCGATGGCCGAGGCGCGCGACATGATCGACCGCTACTACGAGGCCTACCCGGGCGTGCGTACGTTCCTCGACAACGTGGTGGCGCGCGCCAAGCAGACGGGCTACGCCGAGACCATGTACGGCCGCCGTCGTCATATTCCGGAGCTCAAGGCCAAAAACCCGCAACTCCGCGGCTTTGGCGAGCGCACGGCTATGAACCACCCCATGCAGGGAACCGCCGCCGACATCATCAAGATCGCCATGGCCCGCGTAAGCCGCCGCCTGGAAGAAGAAGGCTTTGCCGCCCATATGATTCTGCAGGTGCACGACGAACTGGACTTTGAGTGCCCCACCGATGAAGTCGAGCGCCTGACCACCATGGTCCGCGACGTCATGGAACACGTAGTAGACCTCCGCGTCCCCCTAATCGCCGAAGCCAGCACCGGCGTAACCTGGGCCGACGCCAAATAGGGAAGTGCCCACAACCCTAAAGTAACCAAACCAGAAGGGGGCTCCTTGCCAACAAGGAGCCCCCTTCATTCCAAAAAATCAGCCAAGTATCTAGGCGCCAAGACGCCACCCAGACGGCGAGCAAGTCACCCAAGGACCTGGCCGGGCGAGCCACGTTAACGAGCCGCCAAGATGGCGTCGATGAGCGTCAGTACGCCCCCGTCGTTGTTGCTCGGAATGCGCCACTTGGCGTGCACGTTCATGTGCTCTTCGGCATTGTCCACGATAAAGCTGTGACCGACGCGCTCCAGCATGGGGATGTCGTTGTAGGTGTCGCCCACGGCGGCAGCATCGGCAATATCGATGCCCAGGTGCTCGCACAGGTGAGCGACGCCGGCGCCCTTGTCGACGCCCAGGTTCATAAAGTCGATCCACTCGCGCCCGGCGTTGGTGACGTAGAGCTTGTCCGAGAACTCGGGGCTATAGGTCTCGCGGAAAGCGGGCTCGGCGTCGTAGCCGGGGAAGAAGACCGAAATCTTGTTGGACTCGAAATCAATGCCCTCAAAGCTGTCGACGTAGTTGATTGTGTTGTAGTAGACGCTGATCTCGTCGTGGTATTGATGGTCGCGGGCAAGCACGTAGAACTCGTCGAAGCAGCACAGGACGGGGACAGCGCGAGGATCCTCCGAGGCACGGTTCAAGACCTGCTGATACAGCTCCACGTCAATATTGCTCTTATAGATATAGCTGCCGCGATAGATCACGCACGCTCCGTTGTCGGGACAAAAGGCGAGGCGGTTCTTGATACCCTCGAACATCTCCTCGAGCTTGGGGGCGGGACGTCCGCTGGCGGGGCAGAATACGATGCCGGCGTCGGCGAGCTTGTCCAGGCGCTCATCAAGACCCTGAGGCAGTACACGCTCGTCGGTCAGCAGCGTCTTGTCCATATCGACGGCGAGAATCTTAATGTTGCCGATGTTGGCGTCCGATTCGTAAGTTTGCATAAAAATGCGCCTTTCGTTTCGAGATTGTTTCAGACGTTATAACCATCAACTAGTAGTCGAGCGTATTTTCGCAGGAATGGTGCGTATTTGCACTGCAATTCACAAACTAATGAAAAAACTTTTCAGAAATTTGAATTTGTCGCTTGCGCAGCGTGCACTTTATCGTAATATAGCGAACATCGAAAACGGAGACGGCAAAAGAGCCGCTTACCGAGGAAAAGGTACCGTTTGCGATATTTGAATTGCGCCCGGCGATACGTGAAAGGAGAGGCAGATGCAGTTCGTAAAGATCATCACCACTGCAGACAATGCCATCCGACGCCAGCGCGCAATTTCCCGACGACGATAACAATCGTCTCTGTCCGCATGGGGCGCAATGCCTCAACAGAGTCATTTTGAGGTCGTTGGGTTTAAGCACGACATAGCCGCATGTTTCTAGGGCATGCCTGTGATGCATTCTGCTGAATAACCTGATATTGCACGGTTTTTGACCTCAAGGTGACTTGCAACTGACCGATGTTCTTACTAGCTACCAAGGGCGAAAGGAAACAGCCATGAGCAAGGAAAAAGTCGTTCTCGCATATTCCGGTGGTCTTGATACATCCGTATGTGTCAAGTGGCTCCAGGACGAGAAGAATCTCGATGTCGTTTGTGTCTGCGGCAATGTGGGCCAGGAAGAGACCGGACTGGATGCCAAGAAGCAGAAGGCGCTCGACTTGGGCGTTCTCGATTGCCAGGTGCTCGACCTGCGCGACGAGTTCTCCGATGAGTTCCTGACCAAAGCCATCGCAGCAAACTCCATGTACGAGAACAAGTATCCGCTGCTCTCTGCCCTGTCTCGCCCGCTGCTTGCCAAGAAGCTTGTTGAGGTCGCCCACGAGTTTGGCGCGACCTACGTCGCCCACGGCTGCACCGGCAAGGGTAACGACCAGGTCCGTTTTGAGGCCGCCGTCAAGGCCCTCGACCCTGAGCTCAAGGTTATCGCCCCGGTTCGCGAGTGGGACCTGAAGTGCCGTCCCGACGAGGTCGCCTATGCCCACGCCCACAACGTGCCGGTTCCCGAGGGTGCCAACGACAACCCCTACTCCATCGACGACAACCTGTGGGGTCGTGCCATTGAGTGCGGCCACCTGGAGGATCCCTGGAACGAGCCGCTCGACGACGCCTGGGTTATGACCAAGAACCCCGAGGACACGCCGGACACCCCGACCTACACCGAGATTGAGTTTGAGGCCGGCAAGCCCGTCGCCGTAGACGGCAAGAAGATGAAGCTCTCTGAGATCGTCATCGCCCTCAACAAGATCTCCGGCGACAATGGCTTTGGCCGTCTCGATCTGGTCGAGGATCGCCTGGTGGGCCTTAAGAGCCGCGAGTGCTACGAGGTTCCCGGCGCCCTGACGCTCATCACCGCCCACAAGGCGCTCGAGGACATCTGCGTCGAGGGCGACCTGCTCAAGACCAAGATCAAGCTCGAGCAGGATTGGGCCACCGCCGTGTACAACGGCCAGTGGTACAGCCCGCTCAAAAACGCGCTCGATGCCTTTATGGCCGACACGCAAAAGTTCGTGACCGGCACTGTCCGTCTGAAGTTCTTTAAGGGCAACTGCCATGTCGTCGGCCGCAAGAGCCCCTTCAGCCTCTACGACTACGGTCTGGCTACCTACGACCGCGACACCACGTTTGACGAGAAGGCCAGCGCCGGCTTTATCGAGATCGATACGCTGTCGCTCAAGACGTGGGCAAAGGTCCAGGGCCCCAGCTCTGCTGCCGCCCAGGCCTAGCGCCTCCTTCCCTTGGTATCCGCGCGGCCCATCCGCGTGATACATAACGGGCGCACGGGGTCCCTACCTTTCGTTATGCTTGCTGACACTTCTTAACATCGGTGGCCCCTACGTTCCGCCCGCATATATGATGCCGCGTCTGCGGCTGAGTCCGAGCCCCGCCGGGGTTGTCCGGCGGGGCTCCTTCTATCAATTTGGCGGCTCTGTGCCTATATATATGAGGAGTATCCATTATGTTCAATGCTATCGCGCATGCTTTGCTTGCCCTCGCGCCCGAGTTCGATGCTGTAAGGGTCGAGGACGTTCCTATGAGCCTGAAGGCCTGGATCGATGGTTCGCAGGGCAACATCCGGAGGGAGACGTTGGGTGCCAAGTGCATGGTGCGTCACTTCTTTGCAAATTAGCCACATGGCCCCGCGCGCGGCAGGGAGTGTGTAAAACTAGCGGTTGATAAATCGCTTTAGCGACAGGGCACATTGCTTTGGACGCTTGTTTTGGTATTTGGAGAAAGGAGACGGTTCCATGGCTCTTTGGGGCGGTCGTTTTGAGGCGGGCGTGGCCGAGGTCACGCAGGAGTTTGGCGCGTCGCTGCCGGTCGACAAACATCTCTATAAGCAGGATATCGCCGGCTCTAAGGCGCATGCCAAGATGTTGGCCGCCCAGGGCATCATCAGTGCCGAGGACGAGCAGGCGATTGCCAAGGGCCTTACCGGAATCGAACAGGATATCGATGCCGGCAACTTCACCTTCGATATCAACGATGAGGACATTCATATGTCCATCGAGAGCGAGCTGACGCGTCGCATCGGCGAGGCTGGCAAGCGCTTGCATACTGGGCGTTCGCGCAACGACCAGGTGGCGACCGATACGCGACTGGGCGTCAAGGCGCTGGCCAAGGAGCTCATGGAGGCCAATCTTGAGCTGCGCCATGTGCTGGTGGATGCGGCTAAGAAGTACGACAAGGTGATTTTGCCGGGCTACACACACATGCAGCACGCTCAGCCCGTGCTGCTGTCGCATCATCTGCTGGCGTATTCCTGGATGTTCGCGCGCGACTTTACGCGCCTGAAGGCCGCCTTTGATGCCGCCGACAACTGCCCGCTGGGTGCTGCCGCGCTTGCTGGTACGAGCTATCCGCTCGATCGCCAGATGACGGCTGCCGAACTTGGCTTTGCGGGCGTGATTCCCAACTCGCTCGATGCGGTTTCCGACCGTGATTTCCTGCTCGATCTGCATTACGCCGGCTCCGTCATGGCCATGCACCTGTCGCGTCTTTCCGAGGAGATCGTGCTGTGGTCGAGCTCCGAATTTGGCTTTATCACGCTTTCAGACTCCTACTCCACCGGCTCGTCTATCATGCCGCAGAAGAAGAATCCCGACTTTGCCGAGCTTATTCGCGGCAAGAGCGGCCGTGTGTATGGCAACCTGGTGCAGCTGCTCGTGACCATGAAGGGCCTGCCGCTTGCTTATAACAAGGATTTGCAGGAGGACAAGGAGGGCGCGCTCGATACCGCCCATACACTCATGCAGTGCCTGTCGGTTATGGCCGGTATGATTTCGACTTGGGCCGTCAACGAGGATGCCATGGCGGGCGAGTGCGGCGTGGGTCACCTTGCCGCCACCGATGTTGCCGATTACCTGGCTAAGCGTGGTCTGCCGTTCCGCGAGGCTCATGCCGTGGTGGGGCATCTGGTTCTGATGTGTGAGAAGCGCGGCTGCAATCTTGAGGACCTGCCGTTTGAGGTGTTCCAGGAGGCAAGCCCGCTCTTTGAGCGCGACATTACCGAGGCGCTCGACATCCCGTCGATTGTCGCCGCGCGCACGACCGAGGGCGGCACCGCCCCTGCCGCCGTTGTCGTGCAGCTTGATCGCGCCGAGGCACAGCTCGTGGCTGACGAGGGTGTGTTTGGATCGCTGACCAAGGTCGTCGAGATGGGCCACGGGGTAAAGTAGGGATTTGGCTGAAGCCGTTTTGGCCATTTATTGATAAATCGTTTTCACTTTACGGGCGCCTGCTGATATGGGCGCCCGTATTTTGTTGCTATGGGGGAGGGGCTTGTCGAGAAGTTCTGTAGGACCTTTGGGCAGGTTGTGAAGGGGGTACGTTCGCGGGCGGCAACCGACCGTCTGCTCTGCTCGATGCGGTTGATGGGCAGTCGGATGGTACTCTAATCGAGCTTCGAAACAGAAGTGACACATATGGAACGCTTCAATAAATTGCAACGTTTCAATAAACAGCTTTTTGTTTAACTGCAGCTAAAACTCTGTTACGATGCAGTCCAGGCGGGTGCCGGAATGGGACTTGGGCACGCGCGAACCTACTTGAAAGGCTACTTTTATGGCTATCGAGAAGACCTTCATCATGATTAAGCCCGACGCCGTGCGCGACCGCAAGATCGGCGAGATCGTTGCTCGCATTGAGCGCAGCGGCCTTGTCATCGAGCGCATGGAGATGACCACGCTCGAGCGCGCTACCGTCGAGGAGCACTACGCCCATCTGGCCGACAAGCCCTTCTTTGGCGGTCTCTGCGACTTTATGACGAGCGGTCCGGTCGTCAAGATGGTCGTTTCCGGTCTCTCCGCTGTTGCTAAGATGCGCACCCTCATGGGCGCTACCAACCCGCTTGAGGCTGCTCCTGGTACCATCCGCGGCGACTTTGCCGTCGATGTCAACGCCAACGTGATCCACGGCTCCGACTGCCTGGAGAACGCCGAGATTGAGATCAAGCGCTTCTTTGGCTAAACCAGCTTTGACTCCTTAAAGCTGTTAGCGTGTGGCTTGGGCGCCGCGGAACTCCATCCGCGGCGCCCTTTTATTCCAAAATCTATGCAGGGGCCCGCTCGGACATGTGTTCCGAGCGGGCCCCTGCTGTTAGCTTGTGGCACTGAATAGTTTAGGCTTCGTCGACGATCTTAAGGGCGCGCGTGTGATCGATCTCGTTGAGGAGGTTAACGCGACGCTCGTGACGACCACCCTCAAACTCGGCGTCGAGCCACTCGTCGACGATCATCTTGGCGAGCTCGGAGCCCACGACGCGGGCGCCAAAGGCGAGCACGTTGGTATTGTTGTGCATGCGGGAGAGCTTGGCGCTGAAGGGCTCGGAGCACACAACGGCGCGTACGCCTTCGACCTTGTTGGCAGCCAGGCTAATCCCGACACCGGTGCCACAGATGAGGATGCCCAGGTCGACGTCGCCGTTGGCAACGGCCTTACCCACCTTGTAGCCGGCGATGGGGTAGTCAAAGCTTTCGGAGGTGTCAGTGCCAAAGTTCACGACCTCGCAGCCGCGCTCCTTCAGGTGCTCGGAAATGATGTTCTTGAGCTCGACGGCGGCGTGGTCGTTACCGATACCGATCTTCATGGATGGTTCCTCTCTGGTCTGTGCGGCGCAAATGCTAAAGGTGTTTACCGCGTTCGACTGCATGATAGCGCGACTTTTGCGTAAACGCTCGGGCGTTTTTTGGTCAAACGCTTTAGCAGGCAACAAGACCGGCTTCTCATGAATAATGCCGCCAATTTGTGCTTGAGCGCCGTCCGCCGGAACCATGGTTGCGGTTTTTGATGCATTGTTATCAAATAAAGGAGCTAACTTATTTGAGAGCCCAGCCCGTTATGCAAGCAGGAGATACCTATGCCCACCGATTCCATCCGTGATGCCGCGTTTTGCGATGTTTTGAACCGCGAGCTTGTCTGTGCACTCGGCTGCACCGAGCCCATTGCCGTTGCCTATGCAGCGGCGCTGGCGAGCCAGACGCTCGGTTGCGAACCCGATCATATGGATGTTGCCTGCTCGGGCAACATCATCAAGAACGTCAAGAGCGTGACCGTGCCCAACTCGGGCGGTATGCACGGTATTGAGGCCGCGGCCGTGCTGGGTGCCGTGGGCGGCGACGCTAAGAGCGCACTTGAGGTGCTCGAGAGCGTTAACGATGAAGACCGCGCTCGTGTGGCCGAGCTCCTCGCCGACGCCGGCTACTGCGATGTGTCGCTTGTCGAGGGTGTGCCCAACCTCTACATCAAGGTGACTGCGACGGCCGGGGGCCATACCGCGGTCGTCGAGATTACCGATCACCACACCAATGTCACGTGCCATACGCTCGATGGTATTCCGGTATGCGGCAAGTCGGCGGGGGAGTGCGCCGCCTGCGCCGAGCGCGTGGTGGCCGAGCGTGCGGCAGATAACGCCGATACCCCTATGAGCATCGAGTCCATCATCGACTTTATCGAGGACGGTGACATTGAGGACGCCCGTGCTGCCGTTGAGCGTCAGATTGAGCTGAATGGCGCGATCAGTGCCGAGGGTCTCGCGCACGCTTGGGGCGCCGAGGTGGGTCGTACGCTGCTGAGTGCTCGTGCCGATGACGTCGCCTGCCGTGCCCGTGCCCGTGCGGCCGCCGGGTCCGACGCCCGCATGAACGGTTGCGCGCTGCCGGTCGCCATTGTGTGCGGCTCGGGCAATCAGGGCATTACCTGCGCATTGCCCGTCATGGAGTATGCCGAGTACCTGCGCTGCGACCACGAGCGCCTGGTGCGCGCCGTGATGCTGTCCGATCTTATTGCCGTGCATATCAAGAGCTATATTGGCGCGCTCTCGGCGTTTTGCGGTGCTATTTGCGCTGCGTGCGGCTCCGGCGCTGCGATTACCTGGCTGTGCGGTGGCACGCGCGAACAGATTGGCGCGACGGTCTCGAACACGCTCGGCAACGTTGGCGGCATCGTGTGCGACGGCGCCAAGGCGAGCTGTGCCGCCAAGATCTCGGCTGCCGTTGATGCGGCGATTCTGGGCCACGATATGGCTATGCAGGGTCGCGGCTTCCGCGCCGGCGAGGGCCTGATCCAGGATACCGTTGAGCAGACAATCGCCAGCATGGGCTACGTGGGCCGCGTGGGCATGAAGGACACCGACGTCGAGATCCTCAACATCATGATCGGCAAAACCGTCGTCGATTGCTAGGGGCTCATGAGCACTGTATCTTGCTGTTGAAACTATCGCACTTGTGGCTGAAAAGCACCTGTCTGCATAGCGGATAGGTGCTTTTTTTACCGGTGAACGGTTGATATTTGGCGGTAAGCGGTAGATGGAATCAGGAATACTCATTCAGTTTCAAGCACTGTCAAATTTTTGCATCACCTAAAAGTGCAGGTAAATGCTAGTTTATTATGCAATAACAATGATAACTAATGAACTATCATGAAAACGCATGATTGCGAATGAGAAATGGTTGCAATAGACTGTGGTTGCGGAAGAGGCGCCTGTCCAAATGCGCGCAACGGTCGGGGCTTCCCGCTTGAACGTTTCCTTACAGGAAAGGCAGCTCAGCGATGAAATTCGCAACCCGCATCAACTCTTACTACCGAACCGGTGAGAAGAACATCGACCGCGTCTTCGACCAGTTCCAGCACGTCGGCCTCACCCATGTGGACCTTAACTACCCTGAGCACGTGGCAGGCATCCCCGCCGAGGAGATGAAGGCCAAGCTCGACGCGCACGATCTCAAGCTTAACGGCACGGCCCTTCGCTTTCGCAGCGACTTCATCAATGGTGACCTGGGCAACCAGGATCCCGCGCTCGCTGGGGAGGCGCTTAAGCTCTGCTATGAGGCCTGCGACTACTGTCGCGCCTGCGGCGGCGATACCGTGACGATCTGGCTCGGTCACGATGGCTTTGACTACAGCTTCCAGATCGACTACACCCGCGTGTTTGACAACCTCGTTAAGGCGTTCCAGGCGGTCTGCGACTATGCACCCGACCTGCATATCTCCATCGAGTACAAGCCCTATGAGGAGCGCAGCTACGCCTATATCGATACGATGGGCCTCACCGGCATGGTCCTCAACGCGGTGGACCGCGAGAATTTGGGTGTCACGCTCGATTACTGTCATATGCTCATGAAGCACGAGAACCCCGCGATGGCTACCGATATCTTCGGCCGCGCCGGCAAGCTCTACGGCATTCACCTCAACGATGGTTACGGCGTGATGGACGACGGGCTCATGATCGGCATGGCTACGCCTGTCAAGACGCTCGAAATGCTTTTCTATCTCAAGAAATACGCCTTTGACCACGCCATCTACTTCGATACATTCCCGATTATCGAGAACGCGGAAGGGGAGTGCGCTCATAACCTCGCTATGATGAAGCTTATGAATGACGCCCTGGAAAGCGTGGGTCATGAAAAAATCCAGTCTGTGATCGACGCAAACGATGCACTCGCAGCGGCCGCGCTCGTGCGTGAGCTCTTCTGCGCGATGGGGAGGTAATCATTATATGAAACGCGATTGGGAAGCTACTGCCAAGGGCATTCTTGCCGCCGTGGGCGGCCCCGAGAATATCTCGGGCATGACACACTGCGCCACCCGTCTTCGCCTGAACCTGCGCGACGATTCCAGGTGCGACGACGCGGCCGTCAAGGAGGTTGACGGCGTGGTCAACACCGTCAACTCTGCCGGCCAGTACCAGGTGCTGATCGGCACCGAGGTGCCCAAGCTCTACGAGAAGTTCGAGCCGCTCGTCAAGGGTTCGGGCGCCGAGGTCTCCACAAGCGCCTCCTCTGACGAGGGCATCGTCTCTAAGATCTTCTCCGCCATCTCGGGCGTCTTTGCTCCGCTGCTGCCCGCCATGGCCGGCTCCGGTATCCTCCGCGGTCTGCTGATCCTTGCGGTTCAGCTTGGCCTTATCACCGAGGGCACGGGCACCTACACCATCCTCTACACCCTCTCGATGAGCGTGTTCTACTTCCTGCCGGTGCTTCTGGGCTTCTCATCGGGCAAACGCTTTGGTGCGAGCCCGTATCTGTCGGCCCTGATCTGCGCCTGTTTGCTCTATCCCGACTTTATCGGCTTGATGGGCGATGCGGGCAACGGCGCCATGAGCGAGTTCTTCGGCATTCCCGTGGTGCTTATGAGCTACAACTCCACCGTTATCCCGGCCATCATCGCCATCTGGGTTTACTCGTTCCTCTATAAGTTCCTGGATGAGCATGTGCCCGAGACCCTTAAGCTCGTCGTGCTCCCCGCGGTCTCGCTGATCATCATGGTTCCCGCCACCATGCTCGTGATCGGCCCCTTGGGCGTCTATGCCGGCGAGGGTATTGCCTTCGTGGTCAACTGGCTCATCGCCCGCTCCAACGTGCTTGCTGGCATCCTGGTGGGCGGCGGCTGGTCCGTGCTCGTCTCGATGGGTATTCACTGGGCCGTTAACCCCATCATGATTAACAATATTGCCTCCAACGGTTTCGACTACATTTGCCCGGCCACCTTTGCCTGCAACTTTGCCGTTATCGGTTGCGCCCTCGGCGTCTTCCTCAAGGCCCGCGACCAGAAGCTCAAGAGCTTTGCCATGACCGGCGCCGTGACCATCTGCCTCTCTGCCATCATCGAGCCCACGCTCTTTGGCATGCTCGTCAAGAACAAGAAGCTCTTCCTGGCTCAGATCATCGGCGGCGCCTGCGGCGGTGCGTTCCTCGGCCTCTTCAAGGTCGTCACCACTGCCTTTGTCTTTGGCTCCGTCACCACGTTCCCGGCCTTCGTCTCCTCCGACCCGATGAACTTCGCCTTCGCCATGATCGGCATGGCTATTTCGGCTGTTGTTGCCGGCGTGCTCGGCTACATCTTTACTGGTAAGGACGATCAACTCGCCTAATCTCGCTTTGAGACCCTGCGTCATGAGCTCAAGGCCAAGACCGACCTCCATCTGATAAAGGGTCGCTGCTTATATGGCAGCGACCCTTTTTGCTTTAGCTTTTGCTTGGCTTAATTAGGTTAAACTATGAAAATAGATGAAAAGGAAGGAACGCCGATGATTCCGTATGAGCGTCATGAACTGATTCTTAACAAGCTTAGGGAGGCCGACCTGCTCAAGATCGACGAGCTCGCGGCCTTTATGCCCGACGTGTCGATGTCTACGCTGCGCCGCGACCTCAAGGAGCTCGAGAAGCGGGGGAGCATCGAGTATCTGACCGGCGGTGCGGTCAAGCTGCATTCTGCGGCTCACGAGGCGAGTGTCTTTGAAAAGGGCGCGCAGCGGAGTAGCGAGAAAGATCTGATTGCGCGCCGCGCGGCGGCGGAGGTCGAGGACGGCGAGACAGTCTATGTCGATTCTGGTACCACTGCGACGGCCCTCCTGGGCATACTCGTTGATAAGCCGGTAACCATCTACACCACCAATGGCTATGCATGTCGCTTTACGGGCGAGCTCGCGGCCAAGGTGGTGGTTATTGGCGGCGACTTCAATCCCGTCACCTGCTCACTGACCGGGCCAATGGTGGAGAACACGTTGCGTGAGCTGTATTTTGACCGGGCGTTTATAGGCGTCAACGCGGTGGACGAGGACCGCGGCATCATGACGCCGGGTTATCCCGAGGCCATCAAAAAGCGCATCGTGATGCAGAACGCCCAGACGAGTTACGTGCTCGCCGATAGTTCCAAGTTCCACGTGTTTTCAAATGTAAAGGTGCGCGATTTGGAGGGCTTTACTGTCATCTCCGACAAGCGCGACGCCAAAATCGGTGAGCGCGTCAAAATGATCACGGCCTAAGACACCGCGCCGTCGCATCTTGCCCTCAAGCCGTTGCCCACGTAACGAAGCATGGGACAAACGTACCTGACGTTTGCCCCATTCCGGATTTGGAGACTAGCTTAGTGCATCGGCTATTTGGTGTTCGTAGAAGGCTTCGATTACGGCGTTAAAGTCGCGGGCGAAGTCTTCCATGGTGCCGCGCCAGGTGGCTCGGCTTGGTTTGCCTTGGCCCACATAGGCGGTTTGGATACCGCAGGCGGGGCTGGGGAAGTCGCGCTTGGGATCGTTGCCCACCATAAGGACCTCGTGCGGCTCGAGTCCCATCACCTGAAGCTGCTCTAGATAGTAGGTGGCATCGGGCTTGCAGCGGGTGGTGTTTCCCATGTGCGTCACGAGCTCAAAGGGGGCGTCGGCCAGGTTGCCCCAACCCATGCGGCACTCGATGGCCCCCTGGGGAAAGCTGGGGTTGGTAAAGAGCGCGCAGCGCAGCCCTGCGTCCTGTACAGCCTGGAGCGCGGCGTGCGCGCCCGGCATGGCGTGGGCGTTAATGACATCGTCGTTCTTGAACGGAAGAACTTCGCGGTCGTAGTAGGTAAACGCCTCGTAGATGAGGGGATCGGAGAGGCAGATGCCGCATCGGCGCTCGACCTCTTCTTGGTAAAACTCAAGATTGGTGCGGTTGTCCGTGCCGCTGCGGCGATTGGCGTTGAGGTCGACCAGGATGGTGCCGAGGCGTGCCATCGTGCCACCGCGGCTGCGGCGCCCGATATCCGCGAGCATCGAAGAGACATCCTTAAAATAGCGAAGGATGAACGCGTTGAGGTTGATGCTAAGAAGCGTCTCGTCCATATCGAAAACGACTGCTTTGAGCACGCGGGCACCTTTCTCGAAAAATCGATCTAGAATCGTTGGCTCCGGATACTTTACCCCAAAGCCGAATGCCTGGCTGGTTATCGTCAAGTTGCGGAGACGTGTGTTCATAAGATTACGAAAAAGTCTCCACACGAGTAAAAAATCGCAGTTCACGCTTGAAATCGAACTCATTTCCCCGTAACCTATACGAACGTGATTGCATAAGCGTCACATTAGTATCTGTCGGCTCCCGAGTGTTCCTAAACGTTGTGTGCTTGTCGCACCCTTCTGTAGGTCCTAGCAATCGGGGCCCCGTAGTTCGAAAGGGGTCCACCTTTGAGTGAGATTCAGAACTCGTCCATTTTCTCTCTTGACGATGTCAATGAGGAGGAGATGAACAACCTCATCGACGGTACGATTACCGACTTTGATGAGGGCGATCTCGTTAACGGCACTGTCGTTAAGATCGAGCATGACGAGGTGCTCGTTGACATCGGATTCAAGTCCGAGGGCGTTATCCCGGTCCGCGAGCTGTCCATCCGCAAGGACGCTAACCCTGCAGACATCGTTGCACTCGGTGATCCCATCGAGGCTCTGGTTCTCCAGAAGGAGGACAAGGACGGTCGTCTGGTCCTGTCCAAGAAGCGTGCCGAGTACGAGCGTGCTTGGAACCGCATCGAGGAGAAGTTCAACTCCGGCGAGAACGTCGAGGGCGAGGTTATCGAGGTTGTCAAGGGCGGCCTGATCCTCGACATCGGCCTGCGTGGCTTCCTGCCCGCTTCCCTCGTCGACCTCCGTCGTGTCAAGGACCTCACCTCCTACATGGGCACCCGCATCGAGGCCCGCGTCATCGAGATGGACCGCAACCGCAACAACGTCGTCCTCTCCCGTCGCGTCGTGCTCGAGGAGTCCCGTAAGGCCGAGCGCTCCGAGATCCTGTCCAAGCTCAAGTCTGGCATGCGTCTCCAGGGCACCGTTTCTTCCATCGTCGACTTCGGCGCCTTCGTCGACCTCGGCGGTATCGACGGCCTCATCCACATCTCCGAGCTTTCCTGGAACCACGTCAACCATCCTTCCGAGGTTGTCAAGGTCGGCCAGGAGGTCGAGGTCGAGGTTCTCGACGTCGATCTCAACCGCGAGCGCATCTCCCTGGGTCTCAAGCAGACCACCGAGGATCCGTGGCGCGCACTGGTCAAGAAGTACCCCGTCGGCGCTATCGTCGAGGGCACTGTGACCAAGCTTGTCCCGTTCGGCGCTTTCGTCGACCTGGGCGAGGGCATCGAGGGCCTGGTGCACATCTCCGAGATGGCCAACAAGCACGTCGATCAGCCTTCTCAGGTCACCCACGTGGGCGACAAGGTTCAGGTCAAGGTCATGGAGATCGACCTCGACCGTCGTCGTATCTCCCTGTCCATGAAGTCCGCTGCTGAGACTCTGGGCGTCGAGATCGAGGTTACCCCGCTTCCTTCCGAGAAGAAGGACGAGGAGACCGACGCCGAGTAAATCGGTTTGACGATCACTTGTTTTAAGGGATCCGTCCGTAATGGACGGGTCCCTTTTTGCATTTGCTGCTGAGGTGCGCGATGCTACCCGTGCGCAATGCTGCCCGGGTTGTCTGTTTGCTATTGGGTTGTCGGTGCGTGAAAAATGCCGACATCCCGCCTCGGGGAGGAGGCGGGAACGCACCGAGTAGACGGAGGGGTGCGGAGCGCGGTCGCGTCTCGACTGACGACGTTGCCCATCGACAACCCTATTGTACTGCATGGCGTGGTTCTTGGTTTATCGTGTCGAACGCTTGTGTTGTGCCATTGCCTGCGGCAACGGTGTGCTACACTCTTGCACTGCTGAGTGGGCCAGACGGTCGCGCGATGTGCTGCTTGCAGCACGCGTGAGGAAAGTCCGGGCTCCAGAGGGCGGGATGCCGGCTAACGGCCGGGCGGAGTGATCCGACGGAAAGCGCCGCAGAAAAGAAGACTCCCACCTGCGCCGCAAGGCGTAAAGGGAAAAGCTGAAACGGTGGTGTAAGAGACCACCAGCGTCGTGGCAACACGGCGGCTTGGCAAGCCCCATCCGGAGCAAGCGCGAATAGGAACGCTATGGGCCGGCCCGGTCCGCGTTCGGGTAGCGTGCGTGGAGCTGCATGGTAACGTGCAGACAAGATAAATGACCGTTCACGACAGAACCCGGCTTACAAGCCCACTCGGCACTTTGTTGACGCTGCGAACCCGTCAGCGCGGCAATCTGCCTTTCAAGCCTTCGGGGATGACCATAAGGTCAATGCCCTCGTCTTTCAAGGCACCTTGCTCGCGCTGACGGGTTCTCGCCTTCGACGGCGTCAGCTGGCCGATTTGGCGCTCATTCGTCGGTCGCCGCCATAAGGCGTGCTCCCTCCTCTTTCGGCCCAAATCGACTCAGCTGACGCCGTCTCGCTGTTGGTGACGGCATCATGGGCGTTTCCGTTCTTGTTGGCGAGGTCAACGGTGCTGTCTTTGCCGTATTATTGAGGCTGTTTGTTGCTTTGCTTGTTGTTGAGGGGCTTTGTTGGACAGCTATTTTACTTTGCAATCGAATATTGAGGCTACGGGCGAGTTCGTTGACCGCAAGAGCCGGTTTATTGCCCAGCTGGTCCATATTGAGTCCGAGGATGAGGCGAATGCCTTTATCGAGATGGTTCGCAAGCGTCATTACGACGCTCGACACAATGTTCCCGCGTGGATTTTGGTCGATGGGCGTGAGCGTCAGAGCGATGACGGTGAGCCGAGCCGCACGAGCGGCATGCCGACGCTCGAGGTGTTGCGCGGCGCGGAGCTCAAAAATGTTTGCTGCGTAGTGACGCGCTATTTTGGCGGCACGCTGTTGGGGCCTGGTGGATTGGTGCGCGCCTATACCGCGGCGACGCAAGCGGCGGTGGCCGCGGCTCAGGAGGCCGGGCAGATCGTTGAGATGACAAGCGTCGTGCCGGTTGACGTGCATGTGGCCTATCCGCAGTACGAGCAGGTGCTTCGTTTGGCGCAGGATTCGGATGCCAAGGTTTTGGATACCGATTACGCGGATGCCGTGACGATTCATTTGGTGTTTAGGGCGGGGGAGCAGGAGCCGTTTTGCGCCAAGATGCGCGAGCTTATGGCGGGGCGCGAGGAGATTGAGGTCGGCGCTCCTGAATTTGCCGAGTTCTAACGGCGACGGCCGGCGTGCTTTTGGGTGAATCCCAAGCACGCCGGCCGTCGTTTTATGTCGCAGCTGTTTACTCGGCAAGCTGCTTTAGCACATCGCAGGCGATCTCGACGGCATCGTCGATGCAGCCGGGGCAGCTGCGGAGCGGACCCTTGTCCAATCCGATGCCCTTGAGCGTGCCACAGACAGTCGTCGTGTTCTTCTCGCCAAAACGCTTGGCGATTTCGCGCGACAGTTTGTAGGTCTGGCCTTTGGTCTTGGGGTTTTCCATGCCGTCGCTCATTACAAAGCCCATGATGGCAACAGCGCCCGAGATGGCGCCGCAGGTCTCGGTCATGCCACCCATGCCGGCGCCAAAGCCCTCGGTGAGGGTAAAGGCGGTCTGGGGGTCGAGCCCGACGGCAGGTGCGAGCGTGCAGGCAACGGCCTGGGCGCAGTTAAAGCCACGGGCGTGGTATTCGGCAGCTTGAGCCTGACAGGCGGTGATGTCGAGCTGGGCCGTATCGATTTGCTTCATTGTTGTCTCCTTGGTCACGGTGTACCCGCCTATGGTACCCGTGACGGGGCATGTAATCATCGAGAGCTTCATGTATGCCTCGTTTTTATCAATCGAGCAAATGCCCAAGGCTTGAGATAAAGACCCCTGATCAATTTGTCCCATAACCTACCTTGGGGATGGGTTGAGAGGGGTGCAGGGTAGCGGTATCGTGAACCGAATAAAACTAAAACCCAGGCAAGGGAGCTAGATATGAGCGAGCAGACCATCGGTACTACATGTGTTCAGGGCGGCTATCACCCGGGAGATGCCGAGCCGCGCCAGGTGCCCATCTACCAGTCCACCACGTGGAAGTACGACACGTCCGAGCACATGGGTAAGCTGTTTGACCTGGAGGAGTCGGGCTATTTCTACAGCCGCCTGCAGAACCCCACGTGCGATCTCGTTGCCGCCAAGATCTGCGAGATGGAGGGCGGCACCGCCGCGATGCTCACGAGCTCGGGCATGGCTGCGAACTTCCTCGCGATTTTTAACGTGGCCGGTGCCGGCGATCATGTGGTCGCGAGCTCTGCCATTTACGGCGGTACGTATAACCTGCTCGCCCACACCATGGGCCGCATGGGCGTGACCTGCACGTTCGTCGCCCCCGACTGCACCGATGAGGAGCTGGAGGCTGCCTTTCAGCCCAACACAAAGCTCGTCTTTGGCGAGACGATCGCAAACCCCGCCCTTGCCGTGCTCGATATTGAGCGCTTTGCCAAGGCCGCACATGACCACGGCGTGCCGCTGATGGTCGACAACACCTTCCCGACGCCCGTGATGTGCCGTCCCTTTGAGTGGGGCGCCGACATCGTTACGCACTCCACCACCAAGTACATGGATGGACATGCTGCCTACCTGGGCGGCGTGATCGTCGACCACGGCCAGTTTGACTGGATGGCCCATGCGGAAAAGTTCCCGGGTCTCACCACGCCCGACGAGAGCTACCACGGCGTGACGTATGCTGAGAAGTTCGGTCGCGAGGGCGCCTTCATTACCAAGGCCACCGCGCAGCTCATGCGCGATCTTGGTCCCATGCAGAATCCGCAGGCGGCGTTTTTCCTGAACAGCTCGCTCGAGAGCCTGCATGTGCGCATGCCGCGTCATTGCGAGAACGGCCTGGCCGTTGCCAAGTTCCTGCAGAGCCATCCCAAGGTGCGCTTCGTGAGCTATCCGGGCCTGGAGGGTGATAAGTACTATGACCTGGCTCAGAAGTACATGCCCAACGGCACCTGCGGCGTTGTGAGCTTTGGCTTTAACGGTGGTCGCGCGGCGGCCGAGACCTTTATGAAGAGCCTCAGGCTCGCCCAGATCGCCACGCATGTGGCCGACGCCCGTACTTGCTGCCTGCATCCCGCTAACGCTACGCATCGCCAGATGAACGATGAAGAGCTCATCGCCTGCGGCATCTCCGCCGACATGGTGCGCCTCTCGTGCGGCCTCGAGGACACGGCCGATCTGATTGCCGACCTTGAGCAGGCGCTCGAGCAGTGCTAGGCTAGCGTTCGCATAAGGCGCCGAAGCTGGCAGAAAGCTTCGGCGACCTTTCGTTCCGATTCCGTAGGCGGGACCCCAATCGCGACTGTTTGTAGGCGATTGGGGCCCGTTTTTCGTTGCGCCACTCGAAAGGATGGATATGGAGAAAACCGCAGAGCAGCTGCGCCGCGAGCACATTGCCCTTGAGGGCGACACCCATGGCAAAAACAAATGGGCGATTCTGTTTACCGTGCTCATCATGACGTTTATGTCGTGTCTGGATTCGACCGTCGTGACCGTGGCGTTACCAGTGATGCAAAAGGAGCTGGGCGTGGGTCTCGACCGCATCCAACTGGTGAGCTCGGTGTACCTGCTTGCGACATGCGTGGCTATGCTGCCGTTTGGCCGCTTGGGAGACGTGCGCGGCAAGGTGGGCGTATTCCAGTTGGGCGTAATCGTTTTTACGGCCGGCTCGCTGCTTTGCGGCCTTTCGAGTTCGCTCGAGGTTCTTATCCTGGCACGCATTGTGCAGGGCGTCGGTTGCGCGGCGGCCATGGCCAACAACATGGGTATCATCACCGAGTCGTTTCCGGCGCGCGAACGAGGCCGTGCCATGGGTATTCTCGCGACCTTCGTGGCCCTCGGCATGATGTGTGGCCCCGTGCTGGGTGGCATGCTGGTGGCAAGCTTTCCCTGGGAGAGCATCTTCCTCATCAACCTGCCCATTGGCGTCATCTCGTTTATCGTGGGGCTCTACACGCTACCGCATGTTAAGCCGGAGGCCGGCGAGCGCCCTATGTCCCTGATTGAGGCTGCTCGTCGCTGCTTTGCAAATTTGGCCTTCACTATCAACCTTGCCTGCATGCTCATCGTGTTCGTTGGCATTGGCGCATCCGAGTTTATTCTGCCGTTCTATTTTCAGGACGCTCACGGCTTTGGTTCCGACATTTCCGGATTGCTCTTTTTGGCGCTGCCAATGGTGAATGCCTTTATCGGCCCGCTTTCGGGTACGGTTTCGGACCGTGTTGGCTGCGAGGGCCCCACGGCAGTCGGCCTGGGCGTGTACGTATGCGGTCTCTTTGCGGTAAGCACGCTCGGCGAGCACTCTTCCATTCCTGTGATCGTGTGCTGTGTCGCGTTTATGTCGTGTGGCACGTCGATTTTCCAGAGCCCCAATAACTCGCTGTATATGGGTTCGGCTCCGCGCGAGGCACTCGGTTTTGCGGGCAGCTTGGGCAGTTTGGCGCGATACGCCGGCATGGCACTCGGCATTACGGTGGCATCGAATATCCTGTATGGTCAGATGAGCGTGGCGATGGGCGAGGCCGTGACCAGTTTTGTTGCAGGCCGTCCGGATGTGTTCCTGTTTGGTTTCCGTTCGGTGTTCTATGTGTTGATGGCTGTGGCCGCTGTTGGCTTTGCGCTCGCCATGGTGCGTTTGGTGAGGATACGCGCCCGCCATTAGCTTGTGTTGGGAGGCTGTCTGCCACGAATCGGGTCTATCTGCTGGTCTTGCGGCTTTATGGTGCGATGTGGCTTGTGGGGCGGGCGGGGGTCGGTCCGTGGTAGACTATCGAACAACGTTTATTAATCGCGCGGTATCGTTGCCGCGAGAAGGGGTTGCGCCATGCAGGAGCTTGAGGATCGTATTCGCCATGACGGCATCGTAAAGGCCGGTAACGTCCTTAAGGTTGATGCCTTCCTCAACCACCAGTGCGACGTTGAGCTGTTTGACCACATGGGTGCCGAGTGGGCCCGTCTTTTCGAGGGTGTCGAGATCAACAAGATCCTGACGATCGAAGCTTCGGGCATTGGCATGGCTTGCATTGCAGCCCAGCATTTTGGCGGCGTGCCAGTGGTCTTTGCTAAGAAGGCGCAGTCCATCAACCTCGACGGCGAGCAGTATGCCACGACCATCTATTCCTTTACCAAGCAGAAGGAGTACCCGGTTATCGTGGGTAAGCGCTTCCTGTCCGAGGGCGATAAGGTCCTGATTATCGACGACTTCCTGGCCAACGGCTGCGCGCTCGAGGGCCTTATCAAGATCTGCGAGGCTGCGGGTGCCGAAGTTGCCGGCATTGGCATCGCCGTTGAGAAGGGCTTCCAGGGCGGCGGCGATAAGCTCCGTAAACGCGGCTTCCGCGTTGAAAGCCTAGCCCGTATCGCCGATATGGACTGCGAGACCGGCGAGATTACCTTCGCCTAAGCACGCAACACAAGCGATTGGTATGCGATGTGACAAAGGGACTGTCCCTTTGTCACATTTTTTGTATGAGGGGAGGTGTTGATATGGATGAGAACAAGATGGGATGGCGCGAGTATGCGCGCTACGCCGAGATGTCGGTCGAGGAGTTGGCGCGCGATTGCGAGGTGCAGGTGTTTCGCGCGACAGGTCCGGGCGGACAGGGCGTGAACACGACGGACTCGGCGGTACGCATGAAACATATCCCTTCGGGGATTGTCGTGACGGCGCGCGAGAGCCGCAGCCAGTTCCAGAACCGTAGCTGCTGTCTGCGTAAGCTACGCGCTGAGCTTGAGCGTCGCGGGCGTCCACCGCGCCGTCGCGTCAAGACCAAAGTGCCTCAGCGATCGCGCCAGCGCAGGCTCAACGACAAACACTTCAACGCCATTAAAAAGGCCAACCGACGCAAACCGGGCAGCGACGAATAGCCTCCTCATAAGTTGCGGTGAAATAGGGACTGTTTAGGGGGTGCGGACGATTTCTTGGACCGCGCCTAGGCGTATCCAAGTGGAGTGGGAAGGATAAACTGGACTTTCTTTTAAGGATCCTCAAGCGTATTGCCG
>ENA-OXUB01000093-OXUB01000093.1-human-gut-metagenome-genome-assembly--contig:-NODE-93-length-58951-cov-27.237537_pt1 | contig 58951 bp, 55 predicted proteins | sample MGYA00249345_ERZ652652 | MGnify/ENA primary metagenome ERZ652652 (study PRJEB26925, sample SAMN05826496) | human gut metagenome | biome: ENVO:2100002; feature: ENVO:00000062; material: ENVO:00002003... | reverse complement strand
TGGATAAAAAAACTGGCATTGATGATTTCCATCAATACCAGAAAGTTTAGACCCCAAAAAATACGGTCGATACTGTTCTCACTCGAGAATGGTATCGACCGTATTTTTTTGAAAATTTTCCGAAGATTATTGGGTTCGAATCAGCAGCAGATTGGTTAGTTTTTTGAGATCATTTTTGGCATCTCCGTCGGGAAGTTTGTCAATTAACCCGAGGGCTTTTTGCGTCAGACTATCGGCAACCTGATGGGCGCCGGTTAATCCACCGGAATCACGAACGATTTGCTGGATGGTCTCGATGTCCTCTTGAGAAATTGCCGCTTTCTTGTCAAGAAGTGGCGCCAACTGGCTGTGGGCCGTTTTGTGGGCTAAGATGAGCGGCAGGGTGTAAACGCCAGACTTCAAGTCCTCTAAGATTGGCTTCTTGGTCTGATTTGAATCACCGGCGTAGTCCAGAATGTCATCAAGAATCTGGTAGGCTTGCCCAATCGTCAGACCAATTTGGCCGCCCAATTCAACGATTTTGCTGGGCGCGTGTGTCAAAATGGCCGCTTGCTGGAAACTGAGCTGGAAGAGTTCGGCCGTTTTACCGGAAATTTCATGGAAGTAGTCATCTTTGGTCATATCCTGGCGGTAGTTAAAGGTCATCTGATCAAGTTCCCCGTTCAAAATGGTTTGCATGGCATTGACGTGCCGCTGCAAGTCGACAGGGTCGTGGGTTGATTTCAGAACCTGATCAAAATAACAGGTGAACAGAAAGTCGCCGGCATAAACGGCGTTTTTTTGACCATATTGGGTGTGGATGGTTGTGACCCCACGCCGCAGCGGTGACTGATCAATCACGTCGTCGTGAATCAGAGTAGCGACGTGGAGCAATTCAATGGCTGCCGCACCGGCTCGCAGCTGTTCAGAGGCGATCTTTTCGCCAAATTGAGCGTATATGTAAAAGAACCCCGGGCGCAACAGCTTGCCGCCGGACTTTAACAGTTCCATAACTTTGCCGTGAACCTGCTTATTGGAAAGGTGAACCGCTTTTAATAAATAAGGTTCTAATTGAATTAATTTTAATTGGGTGCGCGGAAATTGCCGCCAGATTCGATGAACCATCGATTATAACCTCAAGTCTTAAGATAAATTTAAAGTACCTTTCTAAGATACAAATTACTGAGACCGTTGTCAATTAAAATTGTCCTGAGAATGATATGACACAATCAAAATAATCCGCGTTTTCGGTGGGGATTGTCGGTCACCGGACGATTAAGAAAAAGCCGTGGTTGAGATCCAAGTTCTGGATGATCTCAACCACGGTTTTTAAATTGAAAAGTGTGTGATTTAAACGCGTTTATTTTTGAGGGTCCGTTTAATCTTTACCGGACTGTTAAGCAGCGATTCGTCGGTTATCAGTGGCGTAACGTCCCCAATGCTGATGAGAGTCAGATGATGCATCGCCCTGGTGATAATCGTGTAGAGGGTTCCCAGCAAGGAATCATCCGGGTAATTAGTTGAGGAGGTGTCCCAGGCAATCACTGAATCAAATTCCAATCCCTTAGCCAAATAAATTGGCAGAACCAAAACCCCCTTTGGCAGTGTGCGGTCGGCATCCCTTAACAGCGTGGCGTCAGTTTGGCTACGGATCCGGTCATAAACTAGTTTGGCTTCCGCCATGTTTTTTGTGAGCACCGCGACGGTTCCAAACTGTTCGCGTTGGTCAGTCACCGTTTTGAGAACGGTATCAATGGCTTCGTCGGTATTGGGTGACACCACTAATTCCGGGTTTTCACCGTCACGATTAAACGCTTCGATGTCATCGCCGTTTGGCAGGATCGATTTCGCAAAGGTTGTGATCGGATACGTTGACCGGTATGACCGCATGAGACTGATTAGGCGGGAATGACGGACGTGAAAGGCGTCGTTTAATTTTTTGAGAATTTCTGCTGGCTGTTCAACTTCTTTGAAGAGGGCCTGTTCACTATCGCCGAGCAGGGTCCATTTCGTTTTCGGAAATGCATACTTCAAATACTTGAGCTGGGCAACCGAGTAATCCTGCATTTCGTCGACAAACAGGTACTTCATGGTGTTGTTTTGGCCGCTGGCGCAGATATAGTCCCGCATATAAAGTAGTGGGGCGCAGTCGTCTAAATGAATTCGATGAAATTCAATTTCCTGACTGAAGGCGGTCATTTCTCGTTGCCAATCAACTGGGTCGACATTATCAGGAAGCGAAACCTGATGAAGAAAGTCCGTGTATTGCAGGTAGGGATCAATGAAATTATTGTTAAAAATCGCGTCGTATACGACGGTAAGCCGGTCAGTGACGATCTTCTTGGCGATGAAGAAGCGCTCATCGTCTTCATTTTGAAAATCGTGGAGTCGCTTGGTGCCAAGCAGGTCGTGATACTTTTCGTTACTCAGCTGATCAATCTGTTCATTGACCCAGTCGGCACGCGTTTCTTTAACAATTCGCTGTTTCAGCCGTTTAATAAGGGCGTTTTTTGTCTTGAAGAAACGATCCGGCATGCTCATTGCCGTTGGGAACGACGCGAAGATGCGCTGAATCTCATGTTTACTGAAGAATACCGATTCGTTGAAGACGATATCGCTGAATTTTAGCTGTGATGGATGCAGCCCATCACAATAATCCTGAATGGCGTCCATGAAAGCTGCCGATTCTTTAAACTGGCGGGTCTTGCGCTGGCTTTCGGTAAGCTCATTGTCACTTTCGTACCGTTCAAACAAACTTTGCACGTTCAGGCCCTTTAATCGGTTATCGATGAACTCATCCAGGGTGACCTGACGCATGTTACGTTCTCCCAGGCTGGGCAGGACTTCAGAAATATAGTGGCTGAAGAGTTTATTCGGCGAAAATAAAATGATTTGGTCGGCTTCAAGCGTGTCACGGCTGTGATAAAGCAAAAATGCAATTCGTTGTAAAATCGCCGACGTTTTACCGGAGCCGGCGACCCCTTGGACAACGAGAAGATTGCTGGTCGTGTCGCGGATAATATCGTTTTGTTCGTGCTGAATGGTGGCCACGATATTTTGCATGTAGTCATCATTTTGCTCGCCGAGGGCAGACTGCAACATTTCATCGCCAACCGTTTCGTTGGTATCAAACATGTTCCGAATCTTGCCGTTAACAATCTGGAACTGGCGTTTTTTTATCAGGTTGGTTGCCTGGCGGCCCATTGGGGTATCATAGCTGACTTCTCCTAAGGTCCCATTATAATAAATACTGGAAATGGGGGCCCGCCAGTCATAAACTAAAAAGTCACCAGCATCGTCTTCAAAGGACGCGATTCCAATGTAGAGTTTTTCAGCTTGGCTGTCACCTTCGTCCTGAATATCAATGCGGCCAAAATAAGGGGACTTTTGGAGGTCCTTCATGGTGGCCAGCTGACGCTTCAAAATGCTTTCATTTTCGGTTAATCGCGAAACCAAGCCCCGTTGCTGCTGAAGTTCAGCACTGGTTTCAATTCGATCATCCACTTCAAAGTAGTTGACAGATGTGTTATCAGAATAGTTTTGCTGAACCTTTTTGGTTTCCGTGTGGGCCCGGTTATATTCATTTTCGGTTGCCGTTATTTTGGCATCAATTTTGGTGATAACCCGATCCACCCGCTGCTGCTCTTTTTGCTGTTCGTTGATTTCCAAAAGGGTTCCTCCATTCTGTGGTCTTCGATAGTTCGCTATTGTTCTCTTATGCTTGCACAATTTTAGTTTGATTTTGGCAGTCTGTCAATTGAATGCGTCAAGGCGGAGAAATGTTGCCAGAGTCTTTGACATTTGGGCGATTTATCAGTAAAATTAAAACGTTATTAACAGATGAGTAGAATTGTCAAAAACAGAGAGGTTGAGCGTGCTGAGAATGACCACGACAATTCGAATTGGAGCTTCATTTGATGAATGGGTGGCACCCCTATCGCCTGGAGAGGTGACTGTTGACTAACAGGCAGTTACAATTTAGGTGGTACCACGTTTGAGCGTCCTATTGTTAAAGCAATAGGGCGTTTTTTCACAAACGGTGATCACTCCCAACTAAATTTTGAAAGGATCGTTTCACGATGGCAAAGAAAATTATTTTAACAGGTGACCGACCAACCGGCAAATTACATATTGGTCATTACGTCGGCTCACTCAAAAATCGGGTTGAGCTCCAAAATTCTGGAGACTACGAAACGTTTATTATGATCGCTGATATGCAGGCGCTGACTGATAATGCCCGGGATCCGGAAAAGATTCGCCACAGCTTGATTCAGGTTGCCCTGGATTATTTAGCTGTCGGAATTGATCCGCAAAAGTCGACGATCTTGGTGCAATCCCAAATTCCCGCGTTGCCTGAGCTGACCCAGCACTATTCAAACCTGGTGACGGTTTCGCGATTGAACCGAAACCCAACCGTTAAAACCGAAATTAAGCAGAAGAACTTTGGTCAAAGTGTTCCGGTTGGATTTGCGATGTATCCAATTAGCCAGGCCGCTGACATTACTGCCTTTAAGGCCACGACCGTTCCAGTTGGTGATGATCAGGAACCGATGCTGGAACAAACCCGAGAAATCGTGCGGTCGTTTAATTCGATATACAAAGAGAACATTTTGGTTGAACCGGAAGGCTACTTCCCACCGAAGGGGATGGGCCGAATTCCTGGATTGGACGGCAATGCGAAAATGAGCAAGTCTTTGGGTAATGCGATTTACCTTTCTGACGATGCCGACACCATTCAAAAGAAAGTCATGTCCATGTATACCGATCCAAACCATATCCACGTCCAAGATCCTGGTCAGGTTGCGGGTAACACGGTCTTTACTTACCTGGACATCTTTGATCCGGATAAGCAAAAGGTAGCCGATTTGAAGGCCGAGTATCAGCACGGCGGCCTTGGTGACGTGAAGATCAAGAAGTATCTTAACGACGTCCTGCAAGCTGAATTAAAGCCAATTCGCGACCGGCGTCACCAATACGAATCTGACATTGCCGGGGTTTATGATATCTTAAAAGCCGGTAGTGCCCACGCCAATGAAGTTGCCAACCAAACCCTGAAAGAAGTTCGTGATGCGATCGGAATTAATTACTTTGGCTAGAACTGCCGGAAAGGATGGCAGGGATGCAAAACCTCGTAATTTTGGATATTGGTTCTAATTCGGTCCGCATGGCAATTAATCAAATCTTGAGCGACGGAACCTATCGAGAGATTAAACGGGTCAAGAGCGATAGCCGCCTTTCCGAGGGAATGGGGCGGGCTAAAATGCTTCAACCCCAAGCAATGGAACGGACGATTCAAGCACTGGCTGAATTTAAGACGATTTATCAGCGTTATGAAGCCGGGACCGTGATTGGGATTGCCACGGCGGCCGTTCGTCAGGCAAAAAATCAAGCGACTTTTCTGGCGAAAGTTAAGAAACGAATCGGGATTACCATTCGGGTACTCTCAGGTGTCCAGGAGGCCCATTATGATTATTTGGGGGTCATTAACCGACTGGGAATCAAAAATTGTCTGATTTTAGATATTGGCGGTGCCAGCTGTGAACTGATTCGCGTGGTCGAGGGCCAGAGCAAAAATTTGACCAGCATACCAATTGGCGCGGTGAACATTAGTGAACGGTTTCATCTCAATGATACGGTTTCCGGCGCTAACTTATTTAACGCCCAGTTACACATTTCGAAGGTCTATGCCCGAATTAAATGGCTGAAGCATTCCCAGCGTGAACCACTGGTATTACTGGGTGGGGCCAATCGCACACTGGCGCGGATTAATCGGACGCGTCAGGGGATGAAACGTGTTGATGCCATTCATGGCTATCATTTAAGCTATGAGCAAGTGAACCGCACCTTTCTTAATCTTCTTCGTGGTGATGTGAATCGCCGGCGCCGAATTCAGGGACTGGAACGTGACCGGGCCGATATTATTGTTGGCGGCTTGCTGCCCCTGGTCGTCCTCATGGATAAGGTGGATACCCGTAAGGTCCTCTTTTCAGAAAGCGGCGTTCGTGAAGGGGTTATCACCGAGTTTGTCGAACAGAACCAATCATCAATTTAGTAACTGAATTGTATGACATAATAAGAGGCTGGAACCAGGATTATTCCTGCCCAGCTTTTTGTGCCTTTTCCTAACTGATTGTGAGGTGTGCTAGCAATGGCGGCAAATTGGAATCATTTCTATCAAAAATCCGCTGAGCAGCGGCTGGCATTAGTCGCTCAGTGGGCGCATTTAACTCCCAGCCAATTAAATGACCTGCAGCAAACCAATGCGCCAATTTTTGATCATTTAATCGAGAACTACCTTGCTGATTATGCCCTCCCAGAGGGGGTCGTCACGCATCTAACCGTTAACGGGACTGCCTATCTGGTACCGATGGTTATTGAGGAGCCCTCGGTGATTGCGGCTGCCAGTAATGGGAGTAAGCTATTATCCGCGGGGCAGGGGATTTCCGCGACCATAAAAGAGCGGCTGTTAGGCGGCGAGGTGGTTATGAAGAATGTCAGCAATGCGGCTCTTAGCGCTCTGGTCGCTCGCCAGCAGGCGACCCTGATTCAGCTTGCAAATGCCAGCCACCCCAGCATTTTGCGGCACGGCGGCGGTGCAAAGCGACTAACGGTCCGGAAACTGGATGATCAGTTTACCGCGGTTGACTTGTTGGTTGACCCTGGTGAAGCAATGGGGGCTAACCTGATTAACACAATGCTGGAGTCCGTTGCCGGCTGGTTTCGCGACCGTCAGTATGACGTGATCATGGCAATTTTAACCAACAACGCCGACCATAGTTTAGTCAGGGTTCAAGGAACCGTTTCATTTGACCGGCTTGGGGCAACCTTAGAAGCAGGCAGAAATGTTGCTGATCGGATTGCCGATGCCAGTACGGTCGCCAAAATTGATCCGCACCGGGCTGTCACAAACAACAAGGGGATCATGAACGGAGTTGACGCGGTGGTCCTTGCAATGGGCAATGATTGGCGGGCAGTTGAAAGTGCCGTGCATGCATTTGCTGCCAGCACGGGTCAGTATCGCGGGCTCAGTCACTGGCGAGTGACCCAAACCGGGTTGACCGGCGACATGACAATCCCGCTGCCGGTTGGATACGTTGGCGGGGCCGCCGGGGTATTCCAAATGGTCGCCGTCAACCACGCGATTGCCCATGTGACCGACGTTTCGGAATTAATGAAGGTGATTGCCGCTGTCGGCCTTGCCCAAAATTTAGCGGCGTTAAAAGCGCTCGTTACCGATGGCATTCAGAAGGGGCACATGAGTCTGCAATTAAAATCCTTGGCAATGGCCAACGGCACAAAGCCTGCGGAACTTGGCTTTATTGTTGGCGAGTTACGAAAGCTTGCCCGGCCAGACGCAGAAGATGTCAAACAACTACTAGTCCAATTAAGAAAGCAGGATTTTCATGAATAACGAAGTGAATATTGACTTAAATGATGACGTTCAGAGCTTAATCAACGCTGTTAATAATTTCTTTCCAGGCACCGCAACGGTGACGTTTATCGGCAAATTACAAGCCGGTTATGTTCGCCATGATCAGGCCCAAACCATTCAGGACGGCAAGAATATCATCGTCCAAATTGACGATTTGAGCGCGCCGAACTATACCGCATCACATGAACTGCTGCATTTGCTGATGGTGTTGCGCGGATTTCCTCAGGTGTTTTTCTCATTGACCACTGGGGATGACAAACTTGACGAGCAGTTAAAAATGATGGGGACTGAATTGTACGACATTGTGTCGCACTTTGTGGTCGTCGCCGAACAACGCAAGCACGGCCTGATTACTGACGAGATTGAGTCGATGTACTTAAAGGGCATTTATGCCACTATTAAACCGGAACCTCAGCCGGTTGATGATCAAATGACGTTGCGGCTAATGACGCTGTTGGACGCCATGGTTTTCTATGGTGATAAATTTGACCAGGTGAACGATCAGCTGGAAAAGGATTTTCCAATTTCGCTTGCGGCGGCGAAGAAATTGTATAAGGTGATCACCGAAAAGCCAACGGATTCACCGTTTGGTCTTCGGCGAAACGTGGTTAAACTGTTTAAGGCCTTCGACGAGCAAATGAAACAGTGGGAACTGCCGCCGCTTCATAATACTGAGTTTACGACGTTAACCAGCGTGCTGTCGAAACGGCAATTGAACCTTCAAGTGAAACAATTATTCGAAGTTTTTCATTCGGAATTAATTGAGGTTAACAGCAATAGTCGGGCCTATGTGGGCTTCAACCGCGTGGATGACCAAAATTCATTTGTCCTGGCAAATCCGAAGGGCGAAAAGGATAATCCAGACTTTTTCAAAGAAGTTTACAATAAAACCGTGAAAGAACTGTTCGATGACCTCAAAATGCCTTATATTGAACGTGTGTAATTGATTAAGGAGAGGTGGCTGACAAATGATTGATTCAAAGATTCAGGAACAATTTGATGATGCCAAAAAGATTGTCTTTCTAACGGGAGCCGGGGTTTCAACAGCTTCCGGGATTCCGGATTACCGGTCGAAAAACGGCTTGTATACCAATGATAAAACCGACAAACCGGCTGAATACTATTTGAGTACTGACTGCCTGCACGATGAGCCGAAAGTATTTTATGAATACGAAAAGTCGAATATGTATTATCCGGATGCCAAGCCAAACGTCATTCATGAGCGTCAGGCTGAGTTTACCCAAAAGCGGGATGCGACGGTTGTGACGCAAAATATTGACAGTTTGTACCGAAAGGCCAACACCAAAAATCTGGTTGAATTTCACGGGAACTTATACAACGTATATTGCCAGAAGTGCCGGAAAAAGGTGGATTATCGGGAGTATTTGAAGAGTATGTATCATCGTAATTGCGGTGGCGTACTGCGTCCGGACATTGTGCTATATGGTGAAGGGCTCAATCCAAGCGCCATTTCACAAAGCGTTAAAGCCGTTTCGGATGCTGATTTGATTGTGATTGTTGGCACGTCAATGCGGGTTTATCCGTTTGCCGGCTTAATTGATTATCGATCAGCGAACGCGAAGGTATTAGCGGTTAACGAAGAACAGCTTAGCTTCTCATTTCCGTTTACAATGATTAAAGAAAATGCGGTTGACTTCTTTAAGGATCTTAAGGTTAACGCTTAGACAACCAATGATGTCAGGGGGCAGCAGGGTGATTACAATTGGATTAACGACGTTTTCAGAGCATCCGACATTGATCGATCACGCCAAACGAAAAGTGCGGCTGACCGAGTACAGCGCCCATTTCCCGGTTGTCGAACTTGATACGCCCTTCTATGCGGTGCCTAAGGTTGACGTGATTACCCATTGGCAGCAGCAGGTTCCTGACGGTTTCCAGTTCATCCTGAAAGCCAACCAGGTCATGACCATGCACGATCAGGGAAGCGGGGATCCGGTCGGAAACGAACAACGGCTGGCGGTGTTCAATGAATATAAGCGGGCCGTTTCCCCGCTTATGGCTGCCGGCCAGTTGAAAGCGGTCCTGTTTCAATTTCCACCGTATTTTGCGAGAAAGGTGGCGACGATCGAATACCTTCGGCGGATCAGTCTCTTGATGGCCGGGTATCCGGTTGCCATTGAGTTTCGCAATCCTTCGTGGTATGGCAAGGAGATTACCCGTGACGTGGCCGGTTTTCTCAAGGAATTGGGCCTGGGAATGGTGGTCGTCGACGAACCGCATACCACCAACATGGGCGTGCCGTTTGAGCCAATTGCGACGAATCCGGATTTGTGTATGCTCCGACTGCACGGCCGAAACGTTAAGGGGTGGACCGATACGACGGGGGATTGGCGGGGGAAGCGAACCCTATATCGTTACTCCCACGATGAACTGGTTAACTTTAAAGAAACGGTTTTAAATCTGCAAAAGAGCAGTCGGGAAGTTTGTGTGATCTTCAATAATAATGCCGGTCGGGATGCGGCTGACAACGCTTTGGAGCTGCAAAAACTGCTGGGGCTGTCATTTAATGATCTTTCCCCCCTGCAGCTTGACTTATTTTAAGATGACTGGTAAATAACGGTTCCGGCAAAATAACAGTTTTGTCGCGTGCTATTATTTGCTATACTTGACGTATTATTATCAATCATCATTGATGAATTCGATTGGAAAAGAGGTACTTTCATGGCAGAAAGTAAACCAACATTTTATATCACAACACCTATTTATTATCCCTCAGGAAGATTACATATTGGTAATTCCTACACGACAATTGCCTGTGATGCCGTCGCCCGATACAAGCGTGCGATGGGCTACGACGTCTTCTTTTTGACGGGAACTGACGAACATGGTCTTAAAATTGAACAGAAGGCCGAACAGCTTAAAATGACGCCCCAAGCCTACGTTGACAAGATGGCGACCGGGATTAAGGCGCTCTGGAAAAAATTGGAAATTTCCAATACCAAGTTTATTCGCACGACGGATGATTACCATGAGAAAGCCGTTGCTGATATTTTTCAACAATTGCAGGATCAAGGAGACATCTATCTCGGCGAGTACACTGGCTGGTACTCAGTTTCTGATGAAGAGTACTTTACCGAGAGTCAGCTTGCTGAAGTCTATCGTGACGATAACGGGAAGGTTATTGGCGGTAAGGCTCCCAGCGGCCACGAGGTTCAATTAGTTCATGAACAATCCTACTTTTTCAAAATGAGTAAGTATGCCGACTGGCTGCTTCAATACTATAAGGATCATCCTGATTTCATTCAGCCGGCAACCCGCATGAATGAAATGATCAAGAACTTTATTGAGCCCGGGCTGGAAGACTTGGCGGTATCCCGGACAACCTTTCATTGGGGGGTGCCGGTTAAGTCGGATCCCAAGCACGTGGTGTACGTTTGGATCGATGCGCTGACCAACTATATCACCGCCCTGGGCTATGATGGTCAAGATAACAGTAACTTTAAGAAGTACTGGCCGGCCAACGTTCAGATGGTTGGTAAGGAAATTGTCCGGTTCCACACGATTTATTGGCCAATTATTTTGCACGCGTTGGGATTGCCATTGCCGAAAACGGTTTACGGGCACGGTTGGCTGCTCATGAAGAACGGTAAGATGTCCAAATCAAAGGGCAACGTGATTTATCCGGAAACGCTGATGGACCGTTATGGGTTGGACGCATTGCGGTACTATTTGCTGCGGGCAATGCCTTACGCCAACGATGGGATTTTTACTCCGGAAGACTTTGTTGACCGGGTTAACTTTGACTTGGCCAATGATCTTGGCAACTTGTTGAATCGAACCGTATCGATGATTAACAAGTATGAAGATGGCGTTATTCCAACTTATCAAGCCGGTGTCACGGAGTTTGATGCGGCGTTGGAAGAGACTGCCGCCACAGCGGTGACTGAATTTAAATCAGCCATGGACAGCCTGCACTTTTCAGACGCCTTATCTGCCGTTTGGAAGTTGGTAGCTCAAAGTAACAAGTACATTGATCAGACCGAGCCATGGGTTCTCGCAAAGAACCCCGAGGATAAGCAAAAGCTTGCCGCCGTCATGGCCCATTTAGCAGCTAGTTTGCGGGTGATTGCCGAATTGATTAGTCCGGTAATGACCCACGCGCCAAAGGAAATATTTGCCCAGTTGGGCTTGGATGAACCAATTGATATTAAGCATCTTGACATCGCGGACCTGCCGGCTGGTGCCAAAACGGTCGCCAAGGGAACCCCAATTTTTCCTCGGGTCGACGTTGAAGAAGAAGTTAACTTTATCAAGAATAAAATGACCATTAACACCAAAGCAAAGGGCCGTTCAGCAATGAAAGCCGCTGCTGAGAAGAATTTTGATCCCGAAGAGACCAACTTGAAATTGACGAAAAAGCCGGTCCGTTTTGAAGCGTTTGAAAAGATTGAATTAAAGGTGGCCGAAGTTCTGGACGTTCAAAAGGTTGAGGGCGCCGATAAACTACTTCAGTTCCGGTTGGATGCTGGGGATGATGGTGACCGGCAGATTCTGTCCGGAATCGCCAAATGGTATCCAAATCATCAAGACCTTGTCGGCAAAAAGGTGATCATCGTTTCCAATCTGAAGCCCAGAAAGATGCGCGGTCAGGTCAGCCAAGGCATGCTGCTGTCCGTTGAGCACAAGGACGGTCGGGTTGAATTGGTCACAGTCGATTCACATTTGGAAAACGGATTAACTTTGGAATAGCAATCAATGGGCTGAATTTCTCATTTTTCAATTGAGAAGAATCCAGTCCGTTTTTTGTTATCCGGGGTGACTGACAGTGAGGAAAACACGAATGAAAATTTTTGATTCACACACACATTTAAATGATGATCACCTCTACCCTGAAGCGGATCACTATAACCGCCACGCCAATCAGCTGGGCGTCGTCAAGCTAGCTAACGTTGGCTCCAATCAGGTGTTGAACGACCGCTCGTTAGCGCTGGCTGCCCAGTATGATAATATGTACTCAATTATTGGCTGGCATCCAGAAGATTCGATTCACTTTCATGATGATCAAGAAGCATTACTAATTGAGCAGCTCCAGCGGCCAAAGGTGATTGCACTCGGAGAAATTGGTCTGGATTACTATCAGACAACGTCACCGCGGGCAGTTCAAAAGCGCGTGTTTGCCAAGCAGATTGATATTGCCAAGCAGTTACACCTACCGATATCGGTTCATAATCGGGACGCGTTTGAGGACACCTACGCGATTTTAAAAGACATGGATGTTCGCGATATTCGTGGCGTGATGCACAGTTTTAACGGTGACAGTGAGTGGTTAAAAAAGTTTTTGGACTTGGGCATGCTGGTATCCTACAGCGGGGTTGCGTCATTTAAGAAGACTAAGGAAGTTCATGAGGCCGTTGTCAACACGCCGTTTGACAGTATGCTGGTGGAAACTGATGCCCCGTATTTGGCACCCGAACCCTTGCGCGGCAGGCAGAACGAACCCGCTTACACGCTTTACACGGTTGAGGCGCTGGCGCGGTTTTGTGATGTGAATCCGGACGTGATTGCGGCCAATACCTATCGCAACGCCCTGAAATTATTTGGAATTGAGGATTAAATGAAAAAGATTAAAGAAGTGATCGTCGTTGAAGGTAAGGACGACACCAAACAGCTTTTAAGAGCGGTTGATGCTGACACCATTGAAACTAGGGGGTCGGCGATTCCCGAAGAAACCATGACGCTCATCAAGCAATTAGCAAAAACCCGGGGAATTATCGTGTTCACCGATCCCGATTTTTCTGGTGAAAAAATTCGCAAGGCAATTTCGGCAGAAGTTCCCAATGCCAAGCACGCCTTTATCACCAAGAAGCAGGGGGTCCCAAGACGTTCCGAGGGGTCACTGGGCGTCGAGCATGCGAGTGTTGCCGCAATTCAAGAGGCTCTTCGCCACGTCTACACCGAAGATGATGATGCCGAAGAATTAATTAGTCGCGACACCCTGATGGAAAACGGTCTAATGGGAAATCCAGATGCGAAGCGGCGGCGCGAGCAATTGGGAGAATTATTAGGAATTGGTTATGTGAATGGCAAGCAGCTTCAGCACCGGTTGCGGATGTTTGGCATCACCAAGGATCAGTTTCAAGCTGCTGTAAAGAAAATTGATGGAGATGTTGATCATGAATGATTATCCAGAAATCGCGTCACCGACTCGGACTCAGGCAATTTTAAACCGGTACCATTTATCGGCGAAGAAGAGCCTTGGCCAGAATTTTTTGACGGATTTAAATATCTTAAAAAAGATTGTTGAAGCCGCTGACCTTACCAGAAATGACAATGTGATTGAAATCGGCCCGGGGATCGGCGGGTTGACCGAGCAATTGGCGAAGGCTGCCAACCGGGTGTTGGGGTTTGAAATTGACCAAAACCTGTTACCGGTGTTGGCCGAAACGCTGGCGCCGTACGACAATGTTGAGATTGTGAATCAGGATATTTTAAAGGCGAATTTGCCGGAAATCGTCGAATCAAAATTCAAGGCTAGCCATCCCCTCAAGGTAGTTGCGAATTTACCGTACTACATTACAACGCCAATCGTGATGGACTTGTTAGCTAATCCGGTGGCCTTTGTTGCGATTGTTGTGATGATGCAAAAGGAAGTGGCCGATCGACTGGATGCAAAACCCGGAACTAAGCCATACGGATCACTCTCAGTGATTGTTCAGCAGCAAAATAACGTTGACATTGCGTTTACCGTTCCCAAAACGGCCTTTATTCCCCAGCCAAAGGTCGATTCTGCCATCGTGAAGTTAACTCCGAAGAAGAATATGGGCGTTGAACCGTTTGATCGCAAAAAATTTGTTGGCTTTGTTCGGGGATGCTTCATGCATCAGCGTAAGACACTTTGGAATAATTTGCTGGGGATTTTTGGCAAAGACGCTGACGTGAAGGAACAAATCCAAACAACGCTGGATCAATTAGGGATTCGGGCGGCAAATCGACCGGAACAACTGCGCGTTGACCAGTTTGTTGCCCTTACTAATGCGTTTCATGAAGGCGGCTTAATTTAGTTGATAAAAGGCCAATTTTTGGTTGTCAGATAAAGTGATTTGTGATATAATTTGCGGTTTTATTACTTTTATGGTATAATGCCTTATCGTGAGGTGAGACGCATGCCAATTACTTTGTCTGTGATCAAACACAGGATGGACGATCATATTGGTCAGCATGTTCTTGTTACTTCTCAAATTGGTCGTCGTAAAACGACCAAACGGCACGGAATTTTGAGGGAAACATTCCCAGCTGTTTTCATTGTGGAGCTTGATCCCGGTAAATCCAGTTTCGAGCGGGTTTCGTACAGTTATACGGATATTTTAACGAAGAATATTGTAGTGAATTTTGATGACGAGCAAGTCGATTAATGTGAATACCGATTGTCTAGGGGGACGGATGCAATTTGAAGTTGCGTTTGGCCTTTTTTCTAGGCCCTTTTTTATTTTTTTGGTGATTATTCACCAACACCTGACAATTGGGTAATTATTTAGTATAATTTTGTTATTAATTTATCTTGAACGAAAGTGACGTTTCGAAAATATCAGCGGGCTTCACAGCAAAATGGGCTGTTGGCATTGCCCGGCCGCTTATTTTGGTAAGAAACAGCGGTGGAAGAGGGGTTTAGAGTGAAACTGATTGTCCGAGCACCTGCAAAACTAAATCTGAGTTTGGACGCGCCCTTTACCCACTCTGATGGCACGATTGAATGGCGGATGGTGATGACGTCAATTGGCCTTAGCGACTTTGTGCAGATTGAAACCAATTCGTCAAACACCATCAAGGTGACTTCTGACAGTGGTTTTTTACCAGGGGATAGTCGCAATTTAGCGTATAAAGCCGCTGAAATCTTTTTGGAAAAAACGGGGATTGACACCGGGCTCGTAATCTCAATCGAGAAGCATATTCCGGTGGCTGCCGGATTGGGTGGCGGTTCATCAGACGCGGCCGCGGTTTTTCGGGCGCTCAATGATATTTTCGAAACTCATCTTTCGTTGGACCAGCTGGCGAAGATGGGCCTTGCCGTGGATTCTGACGTGCCATATTGTATTTATGGCGACACGGCGTTGGTAAGTGGCCGGGGTGAGGTGATTACCCCGCTGCAAAAATTGCCGAAAATGTGGTTTGTGCTGGCTAAGCCCAACGTCAGCGTTTCGACGCCCCGGGTGCTGCGAAAACTTTTGAAAACGCCAATCAGTCATCCGCGCACCGACGAACTATTAAGGGGAATTGCCGAACAGGATTACCCGAAAATTGTGACAAACTTAGGTAATGCGCTCGAGGCAATTTCAATGGCCGAGCATCCTCAGATTCTGACCCTAAAGCAGCGGTTGGTGAAGTACGGCTGTGACGGGTCACAAATGAGCGGGAGCGGGCCAACCGTTTTTGGCATTTGCCGCACCGAATCGCGGGCAAAACGGGTATATAACAGTCTGTCAGGCTTCTGCAATGAGGTGTACCTGACGCAGGTCGCTTCTGAACGGATTCATCAATCATAGGCAAATTAAACACTGAATTGCTTAAAAACTCTAAATTTTGTTTAAGCAATTCTTTTTCTTTTGTTTTGGATTGCAATCAAATCCGGACTCATTTAAGGTATAATAGTAATAATTACTTTTTACATTTTGGAGGTAGCAGTTTTGAGTGATATTTTAATCTCTTGTGAAAACTTATCGTTGAGCTTTCCGAATCACCAGGTCCTATCAGATCTAAGCTTCCAGCTTCAACGGGGTGATTTCTTAGGCGTTATTGGTGAAAACGGGGTCGGAAAGACCACCCTTGTTCGATTGATCTTGAAACAGCTGCGGCCCTCTGGCGGCCACATTCGTTTGGCGCCGGGGCTTAAAATTGGCTACGTTCCCCAATTTCGAAATATTGACGTTGAGTATCCCTTATCAATTCGCGATTTTATTGGACTTAGCTTCACTGGCCTGAAACTTCCGTGGCTCTCTGGTAAGGAAAAAAATCGGGTTAATGAAGTGATGAAAAGTGTCGGCCTTACCGAAATTGCCGATCGACCGTTGGGGTTGGCCTCAGGCGGTGAGAAACAAAAGGCCTATTTGGCCCAAGCCCTGATTAACCACCCAGACCTCTTGATTCTGGATGAATCAACCGCTAGTCTGGATCCCAGCACAAAAAAGGAGTTACTGGACGTGGTGCTGAGACTGAACAATCAGTTAGGATTGACGATTCTGTTTGTTTCCCATGACATGCAATTGATTCGCGAGTATCCCAAGCACTATCTGTGGTTACAGAAAGATCACTATGAAACTGGCAAAATCCAGGATCTACCAGAAGGGGCAGAGGAGGGCTTGTATGTTTAGTTTTGAATTCATGCAAAATGCTTATTTGGCGGGAACATTAATTGCCATCGTTAGTGGAATCATGGGCGTTTTTGTCATTGCCAGAAACATGCCCTTTATGACCCACTCGTTGTCTGAAATTGGCTTCGCTGGCGCGGCATTTGGCATTTTTGTTGGCTGGACGCCGTTAAATGGTATGCTGACATTTACCACAATTAGTTCAATTTTGGTTGGTAAATTAAGCGGACGGGTTCAATCCAGACGGGAAGCCGTGATTAGTGCAATTTCCGGCTTCTTTATTGGGTTGGGGATTTTATTTCTATCACTTTCAAATAAGAATTCTAGTTACGCGACAAATATATTGTTCGGCAGCGTCATTGGTATCAGCCGCCAAGATGTGTTGCAAATGGTGATTTTGTCAGTCATTGTGCTGTTAATTCTGTTAGTGATATTTCGAAATCTCAAGGATGATTCGTTTGATCCGGTCGGCGCGCAAACCAACCACGTGCACAGTGCCACAATTTCAATTATTTTTCTGATCATTTTGGCTTTTAGTGTCAGTGTTGCCGCCCAAATTGTCGGCTCACTGCTGATCTTTGTGTTGCTGACGCTGCCAGCTGCCAGCGCCAAGTATTTCACGCACACCGTCATTAAAATGATGGGGCTGGGAATTGGGTTTGCCCTGTTTGGGGTTTGGTTTGGCCTTTACCTGGGGTATGTGACAAATTGGCCGGTGACATTCTTTATCGCCACCATTGAGGCCGCAATTTACGCGCTGTCATTAGGGTATAATTATTTACGGAGTCAAACCGAGTAATCGGCCAATAAATCCTAAGAAATTGATGTGATTTTCGTAAAATTCCCCAAAATCCGAACATTTATGATAAAATCAAATAGATAATGCATAAACCAGAGGTGGGAGAATTGAAAGTACGAAGAAGTGATCGACTGATCGATATGACCAGATATTTGTTGGAGCGCCCGCATACGCTAGTGCCCTTAACATTTTTTGCGGAACGGTATGATTCTGCAAAGTCATCAATTAGCGAAGATTTAACGATATTAAAACGAACATTCCAAGCGCGGGGGACTGGGCTGCTGGAAACCATTCCAGGAGCAGCCGGGGGAACCCGCTTTTTGCCTTACATCTTGAAAGAAGAGGCTAACCAGGTGGTGGAAACGCTGATTAACCAGATGTCATCAAATACCCGGTATTTGCCGGGAGGATACGTCTATATGTCCGATTTGCTTGGTAATCCAGCAACGCTGCGTCAAATTGGCCGGATCTTTGCGACCCAGTATTTAAATCAAGACGTTGACGCTGTCATGACAATCGCGACAAAGGGCGTACCGATCGCCCAGAGCGTCGCCGACTTTTTAAACGTGCCGTTCGTCATTGTTCGCCATGACACCGAAATCACTGAGGGATCAACCGTTAACGTCAACTATGTTTCTGGCTCTTCGACACGGATTGAAAAAATGTCTTTGTCAAAACGAAGCTTAAAACCCGACTCAAACGTTCTGATCGTGGATGACTATATGCGCGGTGGCGGCACCATTGGCGGCATGATGTCCATGGTTGACGAATTTGACGCGAATTTAATCGGCGTTGGGGTGGTTGCTGAAAGCACTGCGCCTGGCGGCCGAGCAGTTAAGGATTATACGTCCTTAATGCGGGTGGACGCTGAAAATGACACGGTTATTTCCAAGCCGGGAAACTATTTGGAAAAAATCTTTAATTAACTTGTTTTTACTGAGGAGAGTTTAGAATGGCAACAAAAAATACGATCATATTAGCCGCTGGCAAGGGTACGCGGATGAAATCCAAACTATATAAGGTTCTTCACCGGCTTTGCGGTAAAACGATGGTTGATCACGTGTTGACGCAGGTTGAAAAGGCCGATATGGATAACATTATTACCATTGTGGGCTTTGGTGCCGATGCGGTTCGCAACAATATTGGGAACCGAACCCAGTATGCGGTTCAGGAAAAGCAGCTGGGAACCGGACACGCGGTCCTGCAGGCTGAAAAATTGCTGGGAAACCTTGATGGGATGACGATGGTCGTTAGTGGTGATACCCCGCTCTTAACCGCGCACACTTTCGAAAATTTATTCACCTATCACCGAAATAAGAAGGCTAAGGCAACTATCCTGACGTCCAACGCGCCTGATCCAACCGGCTATGGTCGAATTGTTCGCAATGATTTAGGAATTGTTGAAAAAATTGTTGAACAAAAGGACGCCACGAAAGAAGAGCAGGCAATCCACGAGATTAATACCGGCGTTTATGTATTTGATAATCAGGCCCTTTTTCAAGCACTGCATCAAATTAACAATCAGAACGCCCAGGGCGAGTATTACCTAACCGATGTCATTGAGGTCTTGAAATCCGAGGGCGAGACCATTGCGGCCTACAAAATGGCTGACTTTGATGAATCGATGGGCGTTAACGACCGGGTTGCCCTTGCACGAGCGACTAAAATTATGCAGGCGAGAATTAATCGCCAGCACATGATGGATGGCATTTCAATGATTGACCCGGAACGAACTTACATTGATGCTGACGTTAAAATCGGCTCAGACACGATTCTTGAACCCGGTGTTCAATTAAAGGGAACCACCACAATTGGCAGTGATTGTTACATCGGCGCGAATTCGGAAATTCGCGATTCAACCATTCATGACCACGTTACCGTCACGTCCTCACTGATTGAAGAATCCGAAATGGCCGATTACTCTGATATTGGGCCCAACAGTCATCTGCGGCCAAACGCGGTGATTGGTGAGCACGTCCACCTTGGCAACTTTGTTGAGGTTAAAAAAGCATCAATTGGCGCCGGAACAAAGGTCGGTCATTTGACCTATGTTGGTAACGCCAAGCTGGGTAAGAACATTAACGTCGGCTGTGGGGTCGTATTTGTGAACTACGACGGTGCCAAGAAGCATGAGACGGTTGTTGGTGATGATTCCTTTGTCGGCAGTAATTCCAACCTGATTGCACCGCTTCAAGTTGCTGATCACTCATTTATTGCCGCCGGATCAACCATTAACCGCCAAGTCAATCAATATGACATGGCCATTGCGCGGTCTCGTCAAACCAATAAACCGGGTTATTTCAAGAAATTACCATATCAGAAGGATTAATGGTCATTTTTCAATCGAAAACATTGTATAATTAAGATATAAAATAACAATTGGAGGATCATATGGCTCGGCAATATTTTGATTCTAAACTGAAAATCTTTGCACTGAATTCTAATCGGCCGCTGGCTGAAAAGATTGCTCAGACTGTCGGCGTTGCCCTTGGGAAGACTTCTGTTGATCGTTTTAGTGATGGTGAAATTCGCATTAATATCGAGGAAAGTATTCGTGGCGACAACATTTTTATCATCCAGTCCACATCGTCACCCGTTAACGATAACCTCATGGAACTGTTAATCATGATTGACGCGCTTCGGCGAGCCAGTGCGGGGACCATTAACGTTGTGATTCCTTACTATGGCTACGCCCGTCAGGATCGCAAAGCCCGTTCGCGGGAACCAATTACCGCAAAGCTTGTGGCCAACATGCTCCAAAAGGATGGCGCGGATCGGGTTGTTACGCTTGATTTACACGCTGCCCAGATTCAAGGGTTCTTTGATATTCCCGTCGACCATTTGATGGGCGCTCCGTTATTGGCCGATCACTTCATTAAAGAAGGATTCGGGTCAACTGACGTGGTTGTTTCACCTGATCACGGGGGTGTTTCGCGGGCTCGGGCATTGGCTGAATTTTTAAAGGCCCCAATTGCAATTATTGATAAGCGGCGGCCAAAGGCCAACGTTGCCGAGATCATGAACATCATTGGCGACGTATCTGGTAAACGCTGCTTGATGATTGATGACATGATTGATACCGCGGGCACCATTACGCTCGGTGCTCAGGCACTGATTGATGCTGGCGCCAAAGAGGTCTATGCTTGCTGTACCCATCCGGTCTTGTCTGGCCCAGCGATTGAACGAATTGCCAAATCGCCAATTAAGCAGTTAGTGGTCACTGACACGATTCAGTTGCCGGAGGACAAACGCATTGATAAAATCCAGCAGGTTTCAGTCGGGCCTCTGATTGGTGATGCCATTAAGCGGATTAACGAAAACAAACCGGTTAGCCCACTGTTTAATAACCGATTTCGTGGTGAAAATGACTAATGAAGGCTGTTGTTAAGCGATATCCGGTGGCAACTGGGATTGGATTGGTCATTATGATCAACCTGATCTTTGTTGGGTTAAGAATGCCGCTAATGGCAGTGGGGAATCTTGACTTTCTTGCTGGCCTGTTCCTGTTGGTTTTGGCTTCAATCTTTATCGTGGGTTCCGGCCATCTGTTTACCGGCTGGCGTTTTTCGGTCCGCAAGAAGACCGATTTGGAAGCTGAAAACGACCCTAAGCATCCCGCTGCCAAGGACGTGGCGTCGATTAAGAATCGGCCAATTACGGTCAATAAGTACGCCCACTTTTGCTTGCTTGTGGGGTTGTTTTTAGTCGTTCTGGGAATTGTTTTGACCAGTATCTAACATCAATTTGATTATGAGAAAGGGCCTTGAAATGGTGATTGCCATTCCAAGGCCCTTTAACCAACTGTTCAACGGGCTGATTTAATTAATCTGCTTGCAGGACCCAATGATTGATGGCGTAAGCGACGCCGTCTTCTGAGTTTGTTTTGGTAACTTCCTTTGCCGCGGTTTTAACGGCATCGATGCCGTTACCCATTGCGACGCCAAATCCAGCATATTTGATCATCGTGAGATCGTTTCCCTGGTCACCAATGGCCATGACATTTTCGGCTTTCAACCCCAAGTCCGCTGCTAGATCACGGAGGGCGTTTCCCTTGTTGGCGTTTTTATTCATCATTTCAATAAAGAACGGCTCGCTTTGAACGACGTACAGTTGATCACGGAGCGCTTGCGGGAAATTTGTGTTGGCTTTCGAAATCAGCTCTGGAAAGTCAACCAGCATTGCCTTTGAAATGACCAGGTCAGATGGGATTTCTTCTGGCGATCGGAACTTAATGGGCAGGCGCACCAAGTAACTTTTGCCGATACTGTACGGACTCAAGTCGCGATTAAACGCGTAAATGGCGTCCATTGTTTCAAATTGGTAATGAACCCCAAGTTTTCTGGCGATCATTTCGGTCTGCAAAAAATCATCGTACGTGAGGGTTTGGTGGGCGATGACCTTTCCGTCCAAATTTTGGGCCATTGCCCCGTTAAAAGTGATGGCGTATTCGTCAGCTCCGGAGATGTTTAATTGATCCAGGTAGGGTTGAACCCCACTTAGGGGCCGTCCAGTACAGAGGACGACTTTGATGCCGGTCTGACGAGCCTTTGAAATGGCAGTAATCGTTGCCTTTGCCAGCTGGTTATGCTCATTTAGTAGGGTGCCGTCGATGTCAATTGCAATTAGTTTGATAGCCATGCGTGATTTTCTCCTTTATGGGTTTGTTAATTTGCCATTGCGAATGTGACGTTTAAACTCATCATATTCAGGTTCAAAAAGATCAACATTTTCTTGGGGTTGAAGAACTTCCCGTGGGAAGAAGAAGCGGTTGTCACCGGTTTGCTTGTCTGAAATGGCGCTGACGATGGGGCTGACAGTGGAAAGATCCACTAGCGAGCCGTCGTCTTGAAGTAATTCGATTTGTTTTTTACCCGGTCGGTAAGCGTCATAGGGCAGGTCAAAGCTGTTATCGGTTGCGGTGTAGTATTTGGGATTAAATCCGGATTGCTCGATAATTTTACGTAACTGCGGCAGTTGACGCTTCGTTGATTGATCAAATCGAACCGATTTGAAAGGCTTTCTGTCGATAAAGCGGGTCGCTAAGTTGCTCAAAATGTCGTCTGGATATCGTTTCCAATGGATAAAGTAGGTGTTAAGAACCCCATCGTCGAGTTGGAGATAGTCGTCCAGATCGAAGTCGCCTCTCAAAAATGGCAGCAGCATATAGGGAGTTGACGGCCCGTTTTGGGTGTGATCGCTAAAAATGTAGGTTGCTCGGGAAAGCAGCCGGTTTAACACAACTTCCATTGCCCGGGAAACCGGGTGAAAATAAACTTGCTGATACATTTGGAAACGACTGACAATGTAGTCTTCGACCGCGTGCATGCCACTCATCTCAAAGCAGATGTGACCCTTATAGGGGCGCATTACTTCCAAGATACGGGCCAGGTCAAAGGTTCCGTACTTGACGCCAGTATTGTAAGCGTCGCGCAGCAAATAATCCATCCTGTCAGCATCCAGTTGACTAGAGATCATTTCAACGACTTGCCGATTGGGGTAGGTCTTATTAATGACACTGGCAACTTCTTGAGGAAAGTCGGGACTGACGCGTCTTAATACCTGATTGATTTCGGTTTTATCGGAAGTGATAATTTCTTGGGTGATTTGTTCGTGATTGGTGCCAAAAATGTGTTCAAAGGTGTGGGAATACGCCCCGTGACCGATGTCATGGAGTAAAGCCGCGCACAGGACCACTAAATCCTGGGAAGAATCCCAAAGCCCGTCTCCCTTCGTAGTGGACGGAAAGTTTTTTTCAAATGATTCAACGATCCGTCTAGCAATTTCGTAAACCCCAAGGGAATGGCCGAAGCGTGAATGTTCGGCCCCATGAAAAATTAGGGAAGTTGTCCCGAGTTGATGAACCCGGCGCAACCGCTGAAATTCCGTGGTATTAATTAAATCTAAAATCACTTGATAATTAACGTATACATAATTGTGAACGGGATCGCGAAAGACCTTTTCCCGCTTGAGCTGTTGATGTGCGTAATCCAACAGGTAAGCCTCCATTGATTTAAATTGTTGGTAACTGATCGTTTCTAAGCTGAATTTTGCGTAATTGTTGTTGAAACAGGGATTTAAAGGATTCAGAACGAGCCAACTGGGCTTGACCGTCCATATCCAAGGAGATGTCCTGCCGACTGACGCTTGTCAAAAATTTTTCTTCGACGGCCGAATTTGTGATTTCTGGGAATTCGAGATCTGCAACCGTTGTCATCACCCCTGGATCAACCTCTGGAAAGTGCCAACGATCTTGAGAATAGGCGTTTCCGGCAGTGTAAAAGTCCGCAACTGTTCGGCTTCTGGCATTCTGGTCGCCATTGACGCTGAGGTAGAGCATCAAAACAATGGCGTTGCGAGTTCTCCGTTGGGCAATGCCAGCGATTTTTTGACCGTTAACGCTCAGATCAAATTTCCCAGGACAGTACGAATTAACGATTTCGTAAGTGGCAATTGTCAGCGTTGGAAAGGTTTGCTTCATTAAATTAGCAATCATTTCGTAAGCTGAATCGACACTATATTCCTGGTTGGGATCGGGAATGAACAGTGAGATGTTTAAAATACCGGGATCACTGATCACTGCAAGGCCGCCGGAATTTCGTAAAAAGTGATCATATTGATGAGACCGTAAACTGTGAAGGGCGGCGGGCAGATTCGGTAAGTGACGATCGTTGATGCCCAGGATGAGTGTTGGTGATTCAGTGGTCCAAAAGTGGATGAACGGCCGACAATAGCGGTCGCAGTATTCCAGAAGGGCGTTGGTATCCGCAAAGCTGTCGAGCTTTTGGGATGGCGCGTACCGTTGTGAAATGACCGTGATTGGATTAGTTGTAAAAGCCATGAAAATCCCCCGTTCTGCTAAATAAACAATACAATTAATTATAACAGAACCCAAGCTCCCGCGGCAGTTTCCAACCGAATTTTGAGGCGGTCTGGAATTGGTGAATAATTGATTATCGATGGCGGCCAGCGTAAAATTGAAGGTAAATAGGATGCACAAATTGGCGGTTGGATATATAATGGTTGGTTAGTACAAGAAGTTTTGAGAGAAGGTGCATGATGGATAATTTAGCAACTGGCGTGCCCGTCCAAATTCATTTGGAAACCAACATGGTTCAAAACGGTGAACAGTCGAATTTCGTGTTCGACGTGACCGGTCAATTGGTCAGAGTGGGCTCGTCAATCTATATTCGTTATAGCGAAGACACTGATGATGGTCAGGTGCCGGTCACAATCAAAATAATGGCCAATGGCGACATTCGCCTTACCCGGTCAGCCGAGAATCGACTGCAGCTGTTGTTTTCTGCGGGCAAACGGGTGGCAACCCGTTATCGAACACCATATGGACCGTTGGAAATTCAAACGGTGACGTCTTCACTTGATATGGAGATCCTTAATCAGCCTCTGCGCGGCAATATTAATATTGATTATTTGTTATATGCCGGCAGTGATTTATTGGGTAAGTATAATATTCGATTGCAATTTACAATTTAATCGGGTATAGTAGTTTTTAGACTGTTGAAAGGACGTGTACCAGTTTGGAATTAGAAGTCTTTAAAGGCCAAAACAAAAATGAACTATCGATGATTGAAGTTGCCCACGCGATCTTAGCTAAGCGGGGCGACACGATGCCGTTCGCGGATTTAGCCAACGCGGTACAAACTTATTTAGGCGATAGTAACAAAGAAATACGTGATCGCTTGTCGCAATTCTACACTGATTTAAACGTTGACGGTAGCTTTATTTCACTTGGTGATAATCTTTGGGGCTTACGAACATGGTACCCTTACGAATCAATCGACGAAGCAACTGTTCATGCCGAAGATGAAGATGAGGATCGACCGAAGCGCAAAAAGCGGAAGAAGGTTAACGCCTTTTTAGCTGACGCATCTGACGATGATGATGTGATCGATTACGACGATGACGATCCTGAAGATGACGACGATTTCGACACCGATGATACTGATTCAGACGATGACGATGATGATAGCGAATCAGAAGATCTTGGCAAGTACAACAAAGACCTTCAAGACATCGATGACAACACTGATGATGCTGACGATTCCGATTTACCTGATGGGATCGAAGGCCAGTTGAATGAGTTGGACGATGACGATGATTCGCTTAATGACGACGATGATGACGATGACGAATTTAATTCTAAAAAATAATTGAATCGATGAGTTAGTAATTATTCTTGACTAATTCGTTTAATGTATGTATCATGTTTTTTGGGCTCCTTGAGAAATCAAGGACATCTGAACGATGATAAATGGTTCCCTATTCACGTGGATAGGGAATTTTTTGTTTTTTCATTCCCCGGCAAACACTAAGAGGAGAGGATTATATAATGACCAAATATATATTTGTCACTGGTGGCGTTGTTTCATCTCTGGGTAAAGGCATCGTTGCCGCATCCCTGGGTAGATTGTTAAAAAACAGAGGATTAAATGTCACAATCCAAAAGTTTGATCCGTATATCAACGTGGATCCAGGTACCATGAATCCATACCAACATGGTGAGGTGTTCGTTACCAACGACGGCACTGAAACCGATCTTGACCTTGGCCATTATGAACGTTTCATTGATAATAATCTTAATAAATATTCTAACGTGACAACCGGGAAAATTTATGATGAGGTTCTTAAAAAGGAACGTCATGGTGATTATTTAGGCGCAACCGTTCAGGTTATTCCTCATATTACGGGAATGATTAAGGAAAAAATTATGCGGGCCGCAAAGGTTTCCGATGCCGAAATTGTGATTACCGAAATTGGCGGAACCGTTGGTGATATTGAATCACTGCCATTTTTAGAAGCAATTCGGCAGATGAAGACCGAAGTTGGTGATGAGAACACGTTCTACATTCACACAACGTTGGTACCATATTTGCACGCCGCTCACGAAATGAAGACCAAACCAACTCAGCACAGTGTTAAGGAATTGAGAAGCTTGGGGATTCAACCAAACTTATTGGTTGTTCGTTCTGAAAAGCCAATTACCGATTCAATGCGGAAGAAAATTTCACTTTTCTGTGATGTGAAACCCCAAGCCGTTGTTGAATCTTTGGATGTCCCAACCCTTTACACGATTCCATTGAATTTGCAGAAGCAGGGGATGGACCAACAGATTCTTGATCACTTTGGAATCACTAAACCCGCCGCTGATATGGAAGAGTGGAAGGAACTTGAACATCACGTCCAACATCTGAAGCGCACGATTCACATCACGCTGGTTGGTAAATACGTTGGCCTTCACGATGCCTACATTTCAGTTGCAGAAGCATTAAAGCACGCTGGTTACGTGGTGGACGCTGACATCGATTTGGAAATGTTGGATTCTGAAAAGATCACCCCGGAAAACGTTGACGAGCTGTTAGCGCCTGCTGACGGGATTATCGTCCCTGGTGGTTTTGGTGATCGGGGAATCGAAGGGATGATCACCGCAATTCGCTATGCCCGTGAAAAGGACGTCCCATACCTTGGGGTTTGCCTTGGTATGCAGATGGCCTGCGTTGAGTTTGCCCGGGATGTCCTCGGCGATAAGGACGCCAACTCAACTGAGATGAATCCACGGACTGAACACAACGTGATTGACTTGATGGCCGATCAGGAAGATGTTCATGATATGGGCGGTACCCAACGTTTGGGCGCTTATCCTTGCAAGCTGAAGCCCGGGAGCGTTGCGGCTGCCGCATATGACGACGCCGACGTCATTTCAGAACGGCACCGTCATCGTTATGAATTCAACAATGCGTACCGGAAAGCCATGGAAGAACATGGCATGGTGATTTCAGGAACTTCACCGGACAATCATCTGGTTGAAGTGGTTGAAATTCCAGCTAACAAGTTCTTTGTGGGTTCTCAATACCATCCAGAATTTATCTCACGGCCAAACCGTCCGGAAGGGTTATTTAAGGCATTCGTTGCCGCTGCAAATAATCAGTATCTTGAAAAAAACGACCAGGAATAAATGATGCAAAATTAAACGAAGTGGGGTTGCGGCAAAGATTAATTTGACCGCAATCCCACTTTTTTATATTCAAGTAAAGAAGGGCCCTCAGGCGATTTTTCGATTCATGAAGCCGCAACTAGCACGGCTGGATCCACTTTGAAATTCCATTGTCCGGCCCGTCTGCATCTAAAACATGGTACACTATTAATGATAGTGTTTAGCCAGAGCCTTGGTAGGAGTATTACAATTTGCATAATTCAACTAGGGGTATTGTATTTTACACACATTTTCTATAATATGTTCCATGACATGAAAAATGTTCGAATGGAAAAAGTGAGGAAAGTTTCGATGAGTAAATTAATAATAAATGGCGGGAACCGCCTATCTGGCGAAGTATCGATCGGCGGCGCTAAAAATAGTACCGTGGCGCTGATCCCGGCTGCCATCCTAGCAGATACCCCGGTCAGATTTGATTCAGTTCCTGATATTCTTGATGTCCACAATTTAATGCTTATTCTAAAATCGATGAACGTCTCATCCACCTTTAGCGGGGATGTGCTCACAATTGATCCGACTAACATTGTGGAGGCACCGCTTCCCAGCAAAGCTATCAAGAGCTTGCGGGCGTCGTATTACTTTATGGGCGCCCTTCTTGGTCGTTTTCAACGGGCCGTGGTGAGTTTTCCTGGCGGTGATAATATTGGGCCCCGCCCGATTGATCAGCATATCAAGGCGTTTAAAGCCCTGGGAGCTGAAGTCAGTGAAAAGGACGGCACGGTTACCATTCAAACCGGCCCGGATGGTCTTCATGGGGCCCAAATCTTCTTAGACATCGTTTCTGTTGGGGCAACAATCAACACAATTCTGGCATCCGTTAAGGTTCCTGGAACGACGGTGATTGGCAATGCTGCCAAGGAACCGGAGATCATTGACATTGCGACTTTCCTGAACAACATGGGGGCAAATATTCGCGGTGCCGGTACCGACGTGATTCGAATTGAAGGTGTGCCGACATTGCAGGCCAAGAACACGCACACCATCATTCCTGATCGAATTGAAGCTGGCACATACTTATCGCTGGCAGCTGCGATGGGCGATGGCGTTCTCATCACCAACATTATTCCTGAACATTTGGAATCGTTTGTTGCAAAGCTCGAAGAGATGGGCTGCGACCTGACGGTTTATGAAGATAGCGTCTACGTGGGCCCATCCCATAATCTCAAGCCAATCCGGATTAAGGTGATGCCATATCCGGGATTTGCGACGGATCTGCAACAGCCCATTACGCCGCTGCTATTTAAAGCAACCGGCGAAAGCATCATTATTGACACCATTTATCCCCAGCGGATTAAGCACATCTCTCAGCTCGCCAAGCTTGGCGGCCGCGTTAAGTCTAAGGATACTGATGAAGGCATTATCGTGGTTGATCCCTCACCCAAACTTGTCGGGGCAAAGGTGGATGCCGGCGAAATTCGCGCCGGTGCGTCCCTATTAATTGCGGGGCTAATGGCTAAGGGCACCACTGAAATTTCCCATGCCGAGAATATTCTTCGTGGATACGGGAACCTGGTCGATAAATTAACCGGATTAGGAGCCGATATTAAGCTCACTGTTGAAGACGAAGAAAAGGTTTGAAATTTTATTGTCGCCAATCATGAAGTGTGTTAAACTAATATGGTTGACTAATCGATAATCTCTGAGCCATCACATTGGCCCAGGGCAAAGGAGCGATATATAATGAAAAAAGGAATTCATCCAGATTACCACCAAGTTGTATTTCAAGATTCAAGTACTGGCTTTAAGTTTTTGTCAGGCTCAACTAAGACTTCTGACGAAACGATTGAATGGGAAGATGGCAACACTTATCCATTGATTCGTGTTGAAATTTCATCAGATTCTCACCCATTCTACACGGGTAAGCAGAAGTTTACTCAGGCTGATGGTGCCGTTGATCGTTTCAACAAGAAATACGGCTTCAAAAACAATGACTAGTTCTAATTGCGAGACACTTGGTGCCTCGCTTTTTTTATTAACAGCGGTTTTTTGGTGAAGGGAATCGCCCCGATCACTTGGAAACGTGATTGAAAGAATCGTGACAACAATTACGGGTCCTCTTATAAGCGGGACTGGCGCTAATTGGTGCTGGTCATGATTTTTCCGAAGACGGCCGCAATTGGCCAAAAAAGCCTCGTTAGACCAGTGGGTGCACTGATTTTACGAGGCTTTATGCATGAGTTGCCAGCAATGGGCATATGCCATTAACGTGCGTGTCGATGGGCATTACCTGGCTGATGCACTTCTAAGCGTGATTTCTTCTCATTACTTTTGTATTGTTATAAACTAAGATTAGATTCAAAAGGACTAATATTGCTGTCGAAATGAAGACCCCAGCATAGTCAAATTGCGATGCAACAACCGAACCGATCATTGGGCCAGCAACGTTTCCCAATGCCTGAAACGACTGATTCCAGCTAAAGACGCGGCCAGTCACTTCATAGGGGGTGTTTTTAGCTAGGATTGCTTGAACAGCTGGTAACATTGAGGCGTTTGCAATTCCGATCAGGAAGCGCAGCCCGATTAATTCCCAGACGTTGGTCACGAAGGCCATTGGAACGTAGACAACAATTGCGAGGACAAACCCGATAATGATAATCCGGTCGGTTCCGATACGGTCGCCGAGTTTTCCCAGTAACGGTGCGGCTACGAGGGTGGCAATTCCCGGTACTGCAGCCACCAGACCACTGAAGAAGGTGGTTGCCGGGCTGTTATTCATAATTTGGCGGACATAGAGGGCCAAAATGGGGGCGATTGAATTATTGGCTGCCTGAATAATCATCGTGGTGATGAACATGCCGAAAACCAATTTGGAGTTGGTTAATCGCTTAATTACGCCACGGGTGCTCAGCATCAGCTGCTTTTGAACTGGTTTAAAGTCCTCGTGAACGAAGAAAAACGTTAGGATAAAAACTGATAATAATAACATCCCGGTGATGAAAAACGTGACGCGATAGCTAAAAAAAGACGCAAGAATTCCACCAACTAGTGGGCCAAGTAAGGTTCCGGAAACATTCCCGGTCACCAGGGTGCCAAGTGCCTGGCCACTTTTTTCTTTTGGGACCTGCGTTGCAATCAGGGCATTGGCGTTGCTGATGTAACCCGAAAAAACGCCCTGAAGCAGCCGTAAGCCAATTAGCTGCCAAACGTTCATTGCCAGTCCCATCAGAAAGAAGACAATCGCCATTCCAGCCGCGGCTCGCACCAGCATTAATTTACGGCCGGTTCGGTCGGCTAACTTTCCCCAAAGTGGGGATGCCAAGGCAGTGACCAGGTAGGTTGCGGCAAACGCCAGCCCGCTGTATAGACTTAATTCGTCATGCGAGAAATGCCCCATTGTATCGACGTAAAGGGACAGAAACGGCATGACCTCACTAAACCCGATACCAGCCATGAAAGTTCCGAACCACAGGATTAATAGATTTTTACGCCACGTGTTGGGTTGTGAGCGATTAGTTGCCAAAGAAAAACTCCTTTCGTTGCCGTTGGGCGATTTACCAGAATTTTGGAGGTTGTTATGAAAAAGTCAACCATGAAAAAAATAATTTATAATGGCATCTTTGTGCTGCTACTGGCTGTGGCGCTCGTGATGATTTTTAACCGGCCAATCAAGAACACGGTAATCGATTCCTACAAGCCCAAGATTACCCGCCAGGCCATTGTTAAAGCGCAGCGGCACGTGAAGAATGCGACTAACCACCATCGCCGCCAGCCGGTGAGCTATAACTTTAAAAAAGTAAAGTCGTTGGATTTTCAGACTGCCGTTGCTGCCAGAATGAATACCCGGACAATTCAGCCAGCGGGCCAGATTTTGATCCCCCAATCCGGCATTCACTTGCCAATTGGACTGGGGGTTGCCAATCAGACGCTCGCACTGGCGGCAGGGACAATGCGACCTGATCAGCGGATGGGGCACGGAAATTATCCCCTCGCCGGTCATCACATGGTCAACCCAAAGATTTTGTTTGGGCCGCTATACTATAAAACCAAAGTGGGCCAGCAGATTTATCTCACCGATATGAAGCGGGTTTATCAATACCGGGTTTACCGGCGAACGTTCATTGCGGCCACCCGAGTTGACGTTATTAATCAAACTAAACGCCCAATTGTCACTTTAGTAACGTGTGACGCCACTGGAAAGGGGCGCTTGATGATTCGGGGGCGATTGGTTGCTCAATACCGGTTGAATGCCGCGACGCCAAAAATAAAGCGAGCCTTTTTGCGGCCCGCCAATAATCTATCGTAAATTTGATTTAACATAATCCAACCATAACGGCAGGGTTTCGGAAAGCTGTCGATAGGTCCGACCAAATTGATGGTCAAACCAAGGGTCAGGAATGTCGGTTCCCTGTTTTCCGGGCACAATGTCGTAACACAGGCGGATCTTTGCTTGATTCGCCTTTCCAGCCATTTGTTTAAGGTAGTCAATATTTTGGCTGTCCATACCGATAATCAGGTCAGCTTTTTCGAAGTCGGCCGGGGTAATGGGACGAGAGACCATTCCTGAATAGTCCAGTCCGTGTTTGTCCATTTCAGCTCGGGCACCCGGGTGGGGCGGATTGCCCTGTTCTTCATCACTGATTCCCGCTGAATCCACGGTGATCTGTTGTTGTAAGTGTGCTTTGGAAACCATCTTTTTAAACATCGCTTCTGCCATTGGTGAGCGGCAAATGTTTCCGAGGCATACGAATAAAATTGTTGTCATTTCAACGACCTCATTATTAATAATAGATTAACTTTAATGATAACAATTATCACCTTCAAGGGCAAACATATCAATTTAAGATAAGTCAAGACAGATAGCCCAAAGCGGAGTACAATGAAAACCGAGAAGATAAGATGGAGAAATGAACGATGAAGGGTAATTTCATATTTTTTAATACAAATCCAATTACAAACATGATTTTGTCGTCCGGAATCACGGCTGCCGATTACATAAACGGGCTGGAGGAATTGCCGGATAATATTATTTTACTTGATAATAGTGATGATGTGGCCAATGGCTACAATTCACATTCCAAGTTCAACTTGGTAAACGGTTCCGGGGAGATTCGCCGTTATCTATTGCGGTCTCCAAACGTCCCCAAAAAGTTCATCGACTTCAACGATGAGGATAGTGTGAACGGACTATCCCCATACGAAATCGCGGAACTTCTATACTTGGGGCACATGGGAATTCCCATGGGGCGGCCGTTTTCCTCAAAGCTGCTGAATCACTATATATACATCGATTTAAGTGATGGGGCAACGCGGACCTATTACCGCCGGTTTTCAGACTTTAATCACGTTTTAGAAATTGCACTAAAACGTAATTTAAGAGAAACTCACAATACCTTGCGGGTATTCTTACGGCCACTTGCGATTAAGGATATTGATAATAAACTGCTCATCAAGCTGATTACACTCGCAAATGATGGTTTGTTTATCGTCTTTGACGCGTTACGGGAGCGCAACCGGACCTACCACGTTCCGCTTCGAATTTTGAAGGATCCTGACCAGGTATCTATCATTTTAAAGACGAGGGAAATTGAAACAAATACCGATTATATTGGTGATTTGACGTATAATTTACAAAAATCTGAATGGAATTTGGACCTTAATGATCAAACGGCAAGTGTTTAGCCGTTTGATTTTTGTTATAATGGTTCATAGCCGTAATTTAATGGAGAAACTAAATTTAGTACTGGAGCGTTTTTAAAATGAAAATGACGATTGGTGAAATTGTCAAAGCAATCGATGCCGATCTCGATAATGAGACCGACGACGTGTTACAAACTGAGGTTAACGGGGTCTGTTTTGATACTCGTAAAATTCAACCTGGCCAGTTATTTGTTCCGCTGAAAGGGGCCCATGACGGGCATGATTTTGTTGACAGTGCCATCAAAGGCGGTGCGGCTGCAACCCTATGGGCAAGTGACCATGCCGACCGGCTGCCGCTGGCAATTCCCGCGGTGGTCGTTGCTGACCCGTTGGCCGCCTTTCAGGAATTGAGTCGTTATTACCTGAGCAAGATTAACCCCCGGGTCATCGCGGTGACTGGCAGTAACGGGAAGACAACGACCAAGGACATGATTGCCGCAATTTTGGGTGACGAATTTCATGTGACCAAAACGTTTGATAATTTTAACAACGAAATTGGCGTGCCATACACAATTCTCCAAATGGAATCCAACACTGAATTTTTGGTCGTGGAAATGGGGATGGACCGTCCCGGCCAGTTGGACTTTCTCTCCCGATTGGTTCAACCAGACGTTGCCATTATTACCATGATTGGCGAAGCCCATATTGAATTCTTTGGCACGCGCGATAAGATTGCCGACGCAAAGATGGAAATCACTCATGGGCTCAAAGAAGATGGCTACTTTATTTATGATGGTGACGAACCGTTGTTAACGGAGCGCGCCAAGCAGGTTAATTTTGCCCAGCGTACTTTTGGCCGCAAAAATACCAATGACGTTTATGCAACGGCGACCAGCGATGGTCAGTTTGAAACCCGGTTTACGACTAATATTTGGCCGGACCAGTCGATCACGATTCCCATGATGGGCGACTATAACGTCAATAATGCCTTGGCGGCAATTTCTGTGGGGCGAATTTATCAAATTCCCCAACTTGAGATTGTTCAAAAACTTGCCCACTTTCAAGTAACGAAAAACCGGACTGAATGGTTAACTGGCAACCGTGGTGAAAAAATCTTAAGCGACGTCTACAATTCGAATCCGACGGCGGCTAAGGAAGTTCTCACCGCTTTTAGCCGGACGAAAACTGATGGTAGACGAATTGCGGTTTTAGGTGATATGCTCGAATTGGGTGAAAAATCCCCCGAGATGCACGCTTCTTTGAAGCAGGCGATTGATCCAACCGTTATTTCAGTGGTGTATTTGATTGGCGAAGATATGCAGGCTCTCTATCAGCAATTAAAGCCGGTTTTTGCCCCTGAAAATCTCCATTATTACCATGCGGATCAACTGGATCAATTGACGGCTGATTTACAGGCAGACATCCAATCCACTGACGAGGTGATGCTCAAGGCCAGTCACGGAATTCATTTGGAAAACGTCGTTAAAAAGATGCTGGCGAAAAGTGAATAACGATTTTTCCTTGCGTAATGAATCCAAACGATGTAAACTTAATAAGTTACTTTTTAAGAAGTCTTATTAAAATAAAAGAACTGCAATACTATCGAAATTTAGTCAAGTAATTAACGCAATACGAAAAACGGACTTTTTTCAGTTAATTACGGAACTGCTAGTGTTCCAAATATAGGAGGAAACATATTTGAAGTTTAGTGAACTAGGACTATCGGACAGCTTACTTTCAGCAATTTCAAGCAGTGGTTTTGAAGAAGCCACGCCCATTCAAGCTGAAACCATTCCAATGGTTCTCAAAGGTGAAGACGTTATTGGTCAGGCCCAAACCGGGACAGGAAAGACCGCCGCATTTGGTTTGCCGATTCTGCAGAATTTGGATTTTGACAATCCAAACGTTCAGGCACTGATCATTTCACCAACCCGTGAATTAGCCATTCAGACACAAGAAGAAATTTATCGTCTTGGTAAAGATGAAAAGGCTAAAGTTCAGGTTGTTTATGGCGGCGCAGACATTCGTCGTCAAATTAATGCCTTGAAGAGTCATCCCCAGATTATTGTGGGAACTCCCGGGCGAATTTTAGATCACATTAGTCGTCATACATTGAAGTTAGCGCACATTAAAACGCTTGTCCTTGATGAAGCCGACGAAATGCTGAACATGGGCTTTCTTGATGATATTGAATCAATCATCAAGCAAACCCCCGAAGATCGGCAGACACTGCTTTTCTCAGCAACGATGCCCCCGCAAATCAAACGGGTTGGCGTTCAGTTTATGCGCGATCCTCATCAAGTTAAAATTAAGGCAAAGGAATTAACCACTGATTTAATTGATCAGTACTACGTTCGGGTTAAGGAATACGAGAAGTTCGACACCATGACTCGGTTCTTCGATGTTCAAGATCCTGAAGTGACGATCGTTTTCTGTCGGACTAAGCGCCGGGTTGACGAAGTTTCTAAGGGATTGGAAGCTCGGGGATATAAGGCCGCTGGATTGCATGGTGACCTGACTCAGGCTCGCCGAACCCAGATTATGAACGAGTTTAAGCAGGGAAAGATCGACATCCTGGTTGCAACCGACGTTGCGGCCCGAGGAATTGATATCTCTGGGGTTACGCACGTTTATAATTACGATATTCCACAAGATCCCGATGGGTATGTTCACCGGGTTGGCCGGACGGGCCGTGCCGGTAAACATGGGGTTTCAATTACGTTTACCACCCCGAACGAAATGGACTATCTTCACGAAATTGAGAAGTTAACCAAGGTGCGCATGCTGCCTTTGAAGCCCCCAACAGAGCATGAAGCCTTTGTTGGCCAGTTAAGTAATGCCGAATCCGACATTGGTGAACTGATCAAGAAGACGAATACTGAAAAATATGAAGAGATGGCTGACAAGCTGCTCGAAGAATATGAAGCAACTGACTTGGTAGCTGCCCTGTTGAATGACGTTACCCGTGATTACGTGAAGGTTAAGATTACACCTGAACGACCATTGTCACGACGACATCATGGTAGTGGCGGCCGTGGTCGCAATAATAACCGGCATGGTGGCGGTGGCCGCTGGAATCATCGTGGTAATAGCGATCGTAATTCTGGCCGTAACCGGGGTCATCATAGCAACGGTGGCAACCGGGAACGCAGCCATAAGGATGATCACCATTCAGGAAGCAAACGCCGGTTCACGATTAAAAACAAATAATTAAATAACCCTTTATTAATAGGGATATGGCAAAGCTGGGGCAAATTCATTTTTGTGCCAGTTTTTGCTACTTACATAATAAAATATGGTATTATTAATTGTAACTTTTTTAACATGTGGGGAGATTTAAATGATTGCTGGGCTTGGAATAGACGTCACAGATATTGCGAGAATTCGGTCAGCGGTTGCGCATAACCATCATTTCATTGACCGGGTTCTAACTAAACAAGAAATTGATCAGCTTGAACCGATGTCCGATAAGCGAAGAATTGAATACGTGGCTGGCAGGTTTTCAGCAAAGGAGTCGTATTCTAAGGCATATGGGTCCGGACTTGGGTCGGCAGTTCGATTTCAAGATTTAACAATTGTTGACAATGCCCAGGGAAAGCCCGTGGTGGTGACCCACCCCTTTGATGGGAATGCCTTTGTTTCAATATCCCATACCAATGACATTGTGATGACCGAAGTAATCTTAGAACAAAAGAATCGAGGATAAAGAATGACTGTTGGAACCTTGCGTAACGCACAACTTGTTATTAATCAGCAGGCGATCTTCAACAACGTCAAAAACGCTGTTCAGCACACTGATGACCAAACGGATTTATTTATTGTTTTGAAGGCTAATGGTTATGGCCACGGGGCGATTCAGGTGGCCAGAATTGCTGAAAAAGCCGGTGCAAAGGGATTTTGTGTGGCCATCTTAGAGGAGGCCCTGGAGCTTCGCGAAGCCGGGTTCAACGAGCCAATTCTTGTGTTGGGCATTACGGATCCCACGTTAGCTCCTTTGGCAGCCGAAAACCATATCGCCCTCACGATTAGTGCGACTGACTGGTTAGAGGAGGCCGCAGCGGCGATGGCGGTTGACCCGCGACTGCCTAAATTGGCGATTCATGTTGCTCTGGATACCGGAATGGGGCGGATTGGCTTTCAAACCCCAGCTGAATTAACAGCGGGACTTGAAACCCTTCAAACCCATCAGGATGTCTTTATGTTTGAGGGCATTTTTACCCATTTTGCCACTGCTGACAGTAAGGATGATGCCTACTTTAAGAAGCAGTATGCAAACTTTCAGGAATTGATGGCAGTTGTTACTCATAAACCGCGCTATGTCCACGTTGCGAATACGGCAACCAGTCTTTGGCACCACGTATGCGGCGCCAACATGGTGCGCTATGGGATTTCAACCTATGGCTTGAATCCTTCTGGCAGAGAGATTACCAAGCTTCCCTACGACCTGCATCCCGCGTTAACGTTTACCGCTGGTCTCAGCTACGTTAAGAAAATCGCCAAGGGCAAATCGGTTGGTTATGGCGCCACATACACTGCCGATGAGGATCAGTGGATCGGAACCGTTCCGGTAGGTTACGCGGATGGCTTTCCGCGAAAGATGCAGGGATTCTCAGTTTTGGTGGATGGTCAGCCCTGCCCGATTGTCGGCCGGGTTTGTATGGATCAATTTATGATTCGGCTGCCAAAATCCTATGCTGCCGGGACAACGGTCACAATTATCGGTAAGTCGGGCGATCGCCAAGTCACGGTTGATGACATGGCTGACTATATCGGCACGATTAATTATGAAGTGATTTGCGAATTTGGTGAACGGCTTCGAAGAAAATATGTCTAAATGCTACTGCTTTATTCACGCTTTCATGGTATATTAGAAGGTACAGTAATCTGGAAAATAGGGGATATTACGATGAAAAAGGCGACTAATCACAAGCAATTTTCTGTAATGATTAATGATCGAGTTGCAGACCGGTTGGATCAATTTTCAACGACGATGGGCGTTTCTGAGAGTGCAGCGGTTGAAATTGCAATTAATTATTTTTTTGATGATCCAAAGTTGATTAGTGGACTGATGAAAGGGTACCGCGAAATGGCGAACTTGAACCGTGAAATCAGCCACGATTTTTCATGCTGTGAAGAAGATGCGGATGTGCATCTCGCCCAGTATCGACGAAGATTACGGAGTTTTGAATAATTTAGTGACATGGTATGACGATGGGAGGTGTGAGGGTGACTGACGTTATTTTTAAACGCGGAGACATTTTCTACGCTGATTTATCACCCGTTGTCGGTTCCGAACAGGGGGGAATGCGGCCGGTGTTAATTGTTCAAAATGACATCGGCAACCATTACAGCCCAACCGTCATTGTTGCTGCGATCACCGCACGGATCTCGAAACCCAAAATGCCAACCCACGTTGGAATTTCCGCCAATAACGGGATTGAACGTGATTCGGTCATTTTGCTGGAGCAGATCAGAACGATTGATAAACAGCGATTGAAGGACAAGGTGACCCATCTAAATAATTCGACCATGGCCAAGGTAGATAAGGCGATTCGAATTAGTTTGGGATTAGGCAAGAATGGCTGAGAGATCAGAATACATAAAGCGGCATCGGTGTGAATCGACGTCCTTGGAAAATGTGAACGTGATAATTAACCGGTCATTTTATACCAGTTTAAAATAAGCTTGCGTGACAATGGCCCGCGCTTGGAGGCTCAATCTTCGGTAAGAACTCAAAATACCGGGATTGAGTTTTTTGATAGAAAAATAGTGACAAGGTGTCACCGGCTGTGATATACTATTTCCGATGATAAAAGTGACACGATGTCACTTAAAAACCATTGGAGGAATTTAAAAATGAACGTACAATTAATATTAGCGATTATCACAATTTCACTGGCACTTGTCTTTTATACGATTGGGGTTTTCTCTGAGCGTCGGTCAGGATCACTGAAGTTACGGCATCTCGGTTTCTTCGGCCTGGGGTTAGTGTTTGACTCAACTGGGACGACAATTATGTCAATGATTGCAAATGCGTCGGGGCCAACCGCTGGGATTGGTCTTCATCAAGTCACGGGAGTTGCCGCAATTGCGTTAATGGCCTTTCATTTTGCTTGGGCGGTTTACGTGCTAATCAAAGGGTCACAAAAAGCCAAACAGACTTTTCATCGTTTTAGCCTGGTTGTTTGGCTATTCTGGCTGATACCATACATTGCCGGCCTCGTCGTTGGGATGAGTCATTAATTTTGGGAGGGAGTTTTAAATAGATGGTAAAAAAGGTAGATCATAAGACATTTGCGATGGTCATCCTCATCATTGGGGTATTCATGTCAGCCCTGGATAATGGGATTATCGCAAGCGCCTTAACAAGTATTAACTATTCATTTCACGTAAGCGAGGTTCAAGGAACTTGGGGAATCACCCTTTACACCTTGGGAATGGCAATTTCCACGCCAATTATTGGCAAGCTTGCCGACAAGTATGGCAGACGAAAATTATTTCTGATTGAAATTGCTATTTTTGCGGTTGGGTCGCTGTTGGTAGCCCTCAGCCCAACCTTTACGCTGTTTCTGGCTGCTCGAATCATCCAGTCAGTTGGTGGTGGCGGCATCTTTATTATTGCCTCCAGTCACGTTCTGTCTACTTATCCTAAGAAAGCCCAGGGCGGCTTATTAGGCGCCCTGGGAGCGGTGAACGGCATTGCATCGGTCGTTGGCCCTAACTTGGGAAGCCTGATTTTAAACACAACCGGTCGTTGGAATTGGTTATTTCTGATTAATTTGCCAATTGCAATCTTTGTGTTAATTGCCGGCTTTATCGCCATTCCGGAGACCAAGGGCAGTCATATCAAACGTTTGGATTTAAAGGGCCTGATCTTTTTGAGCCTCGGGATCTTTGCGGTCATGTTGGCCATTACCAACTTACAGAGTGGTCACCTGCTAGCAAGCTTGTTAACGCCTCAAGTTTGGGGGATTCTGGTTCTTGGAATTTTGTCATTCGGAATTTTTGTGATGCTGGAGAAGCGGGTGTCTGAGAAAACCGATCCATTTTTACCCTACCAACTTCTGAAGAATCAAGGGTTTCTGCTGACGCTGACAATGGGGCTATTGTCAGGAATGCTGATTGCAATCTTTGTCTTTATTCCGAGCTTCGTTGAACAGCGCTATGGTGTTTCCGCGGACAACAGCGGGATTTGGATGAGCGGCATTGGGCTTGGCTCAATTGTCGGTGCTGGAGTTGGTGGGACCTTGGTTTCCAAATTGGGGGCGGCCAAAACGGTGGTTGTATCCGGGATTCTTTCCGCAATTGGGTTCGGGGCGATTGGCTTTTTCAGTCCGTCCACCGGCTGGTTTCTTGGCGCTTCAACGCTCGCGGGGGTTGGCTTTGGGATGCTCATGGGGGCACCGCTTTCGGTATTGATGGCTTACTTTGCCGGCCCAAAGCAGAACGGCGTGGCATTAGGAACCCTTTCGGTTAGCCGGCAAGTTGGATTGACAATTGCCCCAACCATCTATGCGACGGTGATCCAAAATGGCTTTAGTCGGATTCCCATGAAGGAATCGCTTGAAGCCTATTACCGCCAGTTGTTACAGTCGACTGCTCAAGATCAAGCCGGGCTGCTGCGGATCTTTTACCGTACCGCGCAGGCTGCCTACGCCAATCTGTTCGTCGTCGCAATCGTTGCGTCTTTGATCATTGCCGTTGGTGGCTGTTACCTGAAGCGGCGCCAAGTGGCCGCGTGATCGTTAAATTTCAGTCAGTAAGCAAAAAAGATGGCCATCCAAAGTTGGGTGGTCATCTTTTAGTTACCCGGCTAAAATCGATTGGCCGGAATTTCGGGCAAGTTTAAGAATGTTTGTGATTAGGTTGGTGGTTAGCGACGTTGCTTGCTGGTGATTACAATCGTGCGAAAGTCGCCGTTGACACTATTTGTTTTCTTCTTTGAGGTTTTCGACTTCTGGAACCCGGAATTCTTTTCGTTCCAGAGCGGCAATAATTCTGTTCAGGCGATCCTGATCAACTTCCGCAGGGAGGGTAAACATGATCCGGTGAACCAACTCACCTTCTTGGGCGTCCAACGAAATGACGCTGGCGATGTTGGTGTATTTAGTGATGATTTTGGCGATTTCTTCAAGGTCACCCCGTTCACCACTGGCAACCACCGTCAGGACGTAACTGCCGATGTTGACGTTCCAAGACTGAGACAGCATATCTAATAATCGCGTATGGGTAAGAATCCCGTAGAAGTTATTGCGAGCGTCTAAAACCGCGATGTAGGGAAGATCTTTGATGGAGAAGAACACTTGAAAGAACGCGGAGTTAACGTTAACAAATTTAGTGGCGTTTTTGAGAAGGGTGGTGACTGGCAGCGACATGTCACCGCCTCGAGATTTGTGGCGATAAATGTGCATTTTATAAATGTTGCCACGGAAGATAGTGCCGGTTTCATCAAGAATCGGGACACATCGGTAGCCAGAATCCTCAAGAATTTTGAGGGCTTCTTCAAGGGTGGCGTCCTCCTTGACAGTGATTAACCGTTCTTTGGGTTTAACAAGTGTTTTTAATAACATTTTAAATTCCTCCAACTTAGACTATATATGATTATCATACCATAGCGGTCCCAAGAACAGTACCGTTAGAAATGGAAAGTTCTCATGATTATTTCACAAAATTAGAAATGGGGTGAGTGAGCGCTTTCCTTGGCGGAGAACATCCGCGCCAAATGAATTGATCGGCCCAAACCAGCTGGGCGTTTAGATGATGGGGACGTTGTGGCCTTACTCACCAATCCATACAAAAAGTGGCGACAATTTGAGTTGTCGTCACTTTGATTTTGACCAGAGGAGTCATAAGCGCCCGATTACAGAGCAGCCATGCCATCCTTGGTTGTCTTTTGAAGGGTCTCAGCTGATGCAGTCATCTGAGCCTTTTCTTTGTCATTCAATGGGACTTCGATCACTTGAGCGATTCCAGAACCGTTGATAACGGCAGGTGAACCAATGTAAACATCGGTCAAACCATATTCGCCGTCCATTGGGGCGCCAACGGGGAGAATGGCATTTTCATCCCGTAAGATTGCCCGTGAAATTCTCATCAAGCAGGTAGCAACACCATAGAAGGTTGCGCCCTTACGGTTAATAATTTCGTAGGCCTTGTGACGAACTTCATCCTCAATGGTATCCAAGTCGTCATCGGATAAACCGGCTTTTTTGGCAACGTCCAAGAATGGCTGGCCGCCAATTCGAGCAGCGGAGTATGCGGCGAATTCTGAATCCCCATGTTCACCAAGAATGTAGGCATCAACTGATTGTGAACTGAGATTCAGCTTCTTGCCCAAGGCAACCCGCAGACGTGAAGTATCCAGCGATGTGCCACTTCCGAATACCCGGTTCTTTGGGAATCCTGAGAATTTTTGAGCTGCGTAAGTCAAAATATCAACTGGGTTGGCAGCCACAACGATGATCCCCTTAAATCCTGAAGCAACTAGTGGTTTAATAATCGCCTGCATAATCTTCAAGTTCTTGTTAACCAAATCCAAACGGGTTTCACCGGGTTTTTGAGGTGCACCAGCGGTGATAACAGCTAAATCAGCATCTTTACAATCTTCGTAATCACCTGAGTAAACAGTCTTAGGTGAGGTGAATACTTGAGCATCCTCAAGATCCAGGGCATCACCAACCGTTCGTTCCTTGATCACATCGACAATTACAAAGTCTTCAGCAAGTCCCTGCTGCATCATTGCAAATGCATATGAAGAACCAACCGCGCCATCACCAATTAATGCAACTTTTTGACGTTTTAGAGCCAAAAGAATCATCTCCTATTCATTTAATATCACCATAATTATACCACAGGGTCGTTTTTGGTTTCACAAATTGGTTTATAATATTTTGATTAGAACGCTTCCATCTGCATTTTTCCGACATCTCAGGCTTGCTCAGTATGTATCTAGACCAATTCAAAAACGTTTGTCATCAAACCACCATTTTCTAATGATTTTTTCTGCCCAAAATTCAGCTGGGAATTTGGCGAGCCGATCGATGAGTTGACACCCAAATATTGACGCAATATGCTATAATTTACCGGACAAACTTTTTAAGAAAAACAGATAATTGACAACGAGTTAATCGTAGCTGCTGAACTTTTTGGTTCAGCCTTTTGTGTTGTCAGAATGTGAGGAAATAATTTTGATGAAGATGATTGTTGGATTAGGCAATATTGGTCCCCAATATGACGGGACCCGCCATAATACCGGCTTTATGGTTGTCGAAGCGTTTGCTAAGAAGCACGGCATTAACATTAAAACCCGGAAGATGAATGCCAAGTTGGGATCGGATTTTTTGAATGGCACCAAGGTCTTGGTGGTTGAACCCACGACGTTTATGAATGATTCTGGAATTGCTGTCAAGCCCTTAATGGACTATTTCGACGTGAAACCAGAAGACGTGATTGTCGTTCATGATGATATGGATTTACCCATCGGCAAGATTCGCATCAAGGATAAGGGATCTGCCGGCGGCCACAACGGGATTAAAAGTATCATTGCCAATCTTGGCTCTGAAAACTTTTGTCGCATTCGAGTTGGCATTCAACACCCGGCCAAAAATAATACGGTTGTTAATTATGTTCTCGGCCGATTCTCCAAGGATCAGCTCCCTGAATTTAAAATGGCCAGTGATCACGCTGTAAATGCGCTGGAAGACTGGGTCGACGGGACCAGTATTCCTGAACTGGAAAATCGTTACAATTAGTGAAAGGACGATAACGTTGCAATTTGATCAAATACTTTCTAAGAGTCCTCAGTTTACTCAAATTGAATCAAATATAAAGCCCAAAAGCCGTCAGTTGGTTACCGGCATTGGCGGGTCTGCACGGACGCTTTTGATCGATAACCTGCTGAAAGCCAGTGGTAAACCAATTGTCGTTATCGTCGACACGCTTTTTCATGCGGATCAATTGACTGGTGATCTGAGTAATCTGCTTGCCGATGATCAGGTGTTTGAATTTCCAGTCGAGGAAATGGGCGCTGCCGAGTTAGCGACAAGTTCGCCAGAGTATAAGGCCCAACGGGTATTAGCGCTCAATCAGCTCATTAGTGGTGAACCGGCAGTGATCGTGACGTCCGTTTCAGGGTTGAAACGGCTTCTTCCGGCACCCGAACAGTTTAAAAGTGCCAAGTTAACCATTGATATGGATTCAGACTACGATCTTGAAGCACTAAAGGTGAAACTCCATCAAATGGGGTACGCCTTTCAAAAATTGGTTGCGGCCCCGGGTGACTTTTCGATTCGCGGCTCAATTCTCGATATTTTTCCGTTGAACAATCAGGACCCCGTTCGGATTGATTTTTTTGATACTGAAGTTGATTCGATGAGAACGTTTGACGTGGGAAATCAACGCAGTCTTAAAAATATTGATAAGATCGATATTTTGCCAGCAACCGATTTGCTCATCGACAATGACCAACGGCAAAGGGTTGCCAAGCAACTCCGTGGGGAATTGACCAATGAAATGGCTGATTTAGATGATGACGCGGCCAAGAAGCTTCAAAACACGATCGAACCGCAGATCATGGATCTTGAGAACGGATTGAACGATCCGAAGTGGCTGCTGTTTGCTAACCAATTTTATGATCAGTCCCACTCATTGTTGGATTATTTGACTGAGGATGGGGTTGTCATTTATGACGATTATTCCCGAATTACCGATTCTGAACGCCAGCTGGAAAGTGACGATAACGTTTGGCTGGCCGACAAGTTAAAGAATCACGAGCTGCTTAAAACAACTAATTACACGAATGATTTTAAAACCATTTTTAAAAAGAATTCAAAAGCCACTTTAATTCTGTCCCTGTTTCAAAAGGGGCTTGGCCGGATGCGGCTTGACGCAATTGTGAATATCACCGTGCGGCCGATGCAGCAGTTCTTTTCACAGATGCCCATGCTGCGGACAGAAACCGGACGATGGCAGAAACAAAAACAGACCGTGATTATCATGGTTGCCAGCGCGCAGCGACTGCAGAAAGTTGCCCAGACGTTGGCGGACTTCGAAATAAACGCGACTCAAACTGATCGTGATCATCTTCTGGCGCACACGGTTCAGTTAGTCGCTGGTAATTTAGATAACGGCTTTGAACTGCCAAGCGCCAACTTAGTAATCGTCACCGAAAAAGAAATGTTTGGAACGGTCGTGAAAAAGCGGCCCCGGCAGACAACCTTTAACAATGCTGAACGAATTAAGAGTTATACCGACTTAAAGCCCGGCGACTACGTGGTTCATGTTAATCACGGAATTGGGCGGTATGAAGGTATGAAAACGATGGAAGTTGACGGCAAGCATCAGGATTATCTGACGATTTCCTATCGGGATAGTGCCAAGCTCTTCATTCCCGTCAACCAGCTAAATCTGATTCAAAAGTACGTTTCGTCCGAAGATAAAAAGCCGCGGATCAATAAGCTTGGTGGTGGTGAGTGGCAGAAGACAAAGCGAAAAGTTGCTTCGAAGATTGAAGATATTGCCGACGACTTGATTGATTTGTACGCCAAACGGGACGCGGAGAAGGGCTATGCCTATCCAAAGGATGATTCACTGCAAGCGGAATTTGAAGCGCGGTTTCCCTATACTGAAACGCCTGATCAATTACGAAGTGCTGACGAAATTAAGCGTGATATGGAACATCCAAAGCCCATGGACCGCTTGTTAGTTGGGGATGTTGGTTATGGTAAGACCGAAGTGGCGTTGCGCGCGGCATTCAAAGCCGTTGAAGTTGGCAAACAGGTCGCTTTTCTGGTACCAACAACCATTTTGGCGCAGCAGCATTACGATACGATGATGGATCGGTTTGCCGACTATCCCATCGAAGTTCGGGTGCTGTCACGGTTCCAAACGACTGCTCAGGTTCGTGAAACGCTGGCCGGTCTCAAAAACGGCACGGTTGATATTGTGGTTGGCACCCATCGATTATTGTCCAAGGATGTTCAATTTAACAATCTTGGGCTACTAATCATTGATGAGGAACAACGATTTGGCGTCAAGCATAAGGAACGGATTAAGGAAATGCGGACCGACGTTGATGTATTGACATTGACCGCGACGCCAATTCCGCGAACACTTAATATGTCAATGATGGGGGTTCGTGATCTTTCGGTCATCGAGACGCCGCCTTCAAACCGGTATCCCATCCAGACATACGTCCTTGAACAAAATGCCGGGACGATCCGGGAAGCAATTACCCGGGAAATGGCTCGTGGCGGCCAGGTCTTTTACCTGCATAATCGGGTTGAAGACATTGAAAAAACCGTTGAGCAAATTTCTGAGCTGGTTCCTGAAGCCCGGGTTGCCTACATTCATGGCCAGATGACTGAAAATCAACTGGAAGATATTCTCTATGACTTTATTAACGGCGAATACGACGTGTTAGTGACCACGACAATCATTGAGACGGGCGTTGACATTCCCAATGTCAACACGCTGTTCGTGGAAAATGCCGATCATATGGGACTTTCCCAGCTGTACCAGCTGCGAGGACGAATTGGCCGCAGCAGTCGGGTGGCGTACGCCTACTTTATGTATCAACCCAATAAGGTACTGACAGAAATCGGTGAAAAGCGCCTGGAGGCCATTCGTGATTTTACTGAATTGGGGTCCGGCTTCAAAATTGCGATGCGGGACCTATCAATTCGGGGCGCTGGGAATCTACTCGGAAAGCAACAGCACGGCTTCGTTGATTCCGTTGGCTATGACCTGTATACCCAGATGCTGGGGGATGCCGTTGCCAAGAAGCGCGGTCGCAAGGTGGCCTTTAAAACTGACACGACCATTGAACTGGACGTTGAGGCATACTTACCAAGCAGCTACATTCAGGATAATCAACAGAAAATTGAAATTTATAAACGCATTCGCCAAATTGAAAACGAGGATCAGCTTCACGAAGTTGATGATGACTTGATCGATCGATTTGGTGATTACGGGCAGCCGGTGGCCAATTTGCTGAAAATCGCTGAGATGAAGATGTATTCGGACGAGTCGATGATCGATAAAATTCACCAAGACGGCCCCCGAGTCACGTTAACCTTTGCCCCGCAAGCCAGTGACGAATTTAGCAGTAAGGAACTGTTGGCAGCGATTGCCGCAACGAAATTCAGAGCAACGATTAACAGTGCCGATCATAAATACCAGATCGTTTTGACGGTTCAGCCCAACATGACTGATTGGCTCGACCAAATTATTGCCCTGAACCGATCGCTGGTTAACCGGCGAAAGCAGCACCACAGCAGCAAGGTAACTTCCAATGACAAATAATTCCCGCCGCAAGCAGGTCTTAACCGGCACCTTCGTGTTAACCGCCAGCGCGTTCATTGCCAAATTATTAAGTGCCGTTTACCGGGTGCCGTTTCAGAACATGGTTGGTAACGTCGGCTTTTACGTTTACCAACAGATTTATCCCATTTATGGGATTGGAATGACGTTTGCCCTAAATGGGCTGCCGATGTTTATTTCCAAACTGGTGGTAGACGTTCGGGATCCCGCTGATCAAATTGCCTTAATTCGGCGACTGCAGGTCTTTCTGAGTATCATTTCACTTATCATCTTTCTAGGATTGCAGTTTGGCGCGCAAGCCATTGCGTTGGCCATGACTGACGGCCATTTGGCACCGGTCATTCGCGCGGTGAGCTGGATGTTTCTGTTTACCCCCTTTTTAGCAACCTGGCGGGGTTATTTTCAGGGCAGGCTGGAGATGGGGCCAACCGCATATTCCCAGGTCATTGAACAAGTGGTTCGGGTCACGGTTATCTTAGTGATTGCCGGCTGGGCGATTCACGCGGGGGCAGATCCCTATATGATTGGGGAGTTGGCAATGTTCTCAGCGCCGGTTGCTGGGGCTTGTGCACTTCTCGTCCTGCTCTTTACGGTGCGTCGGAAACAACTCCCAAGGCCTTCGAAACGGGCAAACTTAACCCCTTTGTTTCGCCGATTGATTTTTGAAGGCGGAACGCTTTGCCTGGTCTCAGCCGTCATGCTTTTACTACAACTGGTCGATTCCTTTTCCGTGGTTGCTGGTCTGCGGCATTTTGGCTTATCATTTGCCGCCGCCCAGAATCTGAAGGGAATCTACGATCGTTCGCAAACCTTGGTTCAGTTGGGAATGGTGGTTACAATGGCGTCAACCACTGCCGCGCTGCCAAGTCTGTCATTAGCTCATGGAAGGGGCCAACAGACGACGTTTGACCATTTGGCGGCGACAGAGATGCGGGTTAATTTTGCGCTGGCTTTGGCCATGAGTGCCGGATTGTTTGTTTTGATGCCCCAGATCAATACACTGTTGTTTTCCTCGGCTGACTTGAGCTTGACGATTGGCGTTTATTGCGTCAGCATTGTGTTGGTGACGATCATTTTGACGGCCAGCACCATTCTTCAAGCCGTTGGCCGGTACCGGGCGACGATGGCGGCAATTATCAGCGGGGTGATCGTCAAAATTTTGATCAATCATTGGCTTGTGGCAAGATTTTCGGCTATGGGGGCAAGCGCTGCAACCCTGATCGGCTTGCTTGTGATGATGATTGTTCTCCGAGTTTTAGCGGCCCGCCAGCTTGCCCATCTGTTTAACGGACTGCAGGTTCTCAAACTCCTGGTGGTGCTGGCTGCGATGAGCGTGCTAGTTAAGCTCATCACGAGTGGCATTGCGGTGGGCTTTCAAATCCCATTAACACGAATGAGTGCCATGATTGAAGTGGTGATCGGTATTCCGGTCGGCGTCGGGATTTTTCTGCTTGGCTGCCGGGTGCTTAACGTTTTTTCACTTCGAGAATGGTTTGCAATTCCGATGATTGGTCGGTTGATGCGATTACTAAAAATTTAAGCGAAATATTGAAAGGATGCACACGAGATGAGAATCGATAAATTTTTGAAAGTTTCCAGAATTATCAAGCGCCGTTCCGTTGCCAAAGAAATTGCCGACCAGGGCCGAATCACCATTAACGACCGGACGGCTAAGTCTTCTTCCGAAGTGAGCCCCAATGATACCCTGGTGATTAAGTTTGGTAACAAGACCCTTACAATCCGGGTTAAAGAATTATTGGACACCACGAAAAAGGACGATGCTCAGCGAATGTATGAGATTGTCTCAGAAGATTATGAACGCGATTACAAAAACGAGTAAATTTAATTCTTAAGAACGTCCCGATGGTATAGACAAACATTTTTTTATTGCTATAATTTAACTTTAGAAAGTGTTTTATCAGGGGGATTGAACATGGATCAACAACGGCAGAAGATTAGAAAACTCGATAATTCCTACACCCGGCAACGTGAGCGGGACTTTCAACATGCTCAGGCTGCAGCCTCAATCCGCCGTCGCCGGAAGAAACGGGCTTGCCTCATCATGGCTGTATTCATGTTCTTTGCGTTGATTTTTGCTGTCCAAATTGTCCGGGCGAAGGTCAATTATGCTTCGGTTAACGCGCAAATTACCAAGCAGGAGAAACGGGCTAAGAAGGTTCAAGCGACCCATAAGCGGCTAACTGCAGAGGTTTCACAACTTAATGATAAAAATTATGTTGAACAATTGATTCGGGATCGGTATTACTACACGAAGCCTGGGGAAACGGTTTATAGTTTTCCGAACCAGGCCCCCAAAGACGTGAATGATGACGATCAGTAGTAGTTCGAAGTTCATTATAAAAATGTGATAAATGATTGATGATTGCTGTCACTTCAGCGGTCATCTTTTTTGAATGGTTGGGGATGCCCAGCCGCAATTTGGAAATCTGATGAAGGATTGCCTCATGAATTTTTAATTAGATTTCCCGAACTAAAATTAAATATGCTATACTGGTTACACTTAGAACTTTAGGAGGAACAATTTTTTTAATGGCAATTGAAGTTGGGGAAAAAGTTAACGGTAAAGTTTCCGGAATTACAAATTTTGGTGCATTTATTGATTTAGGTGATCATCGAACTGGTCTAGTTCATATCAGCGAAGTTTCTGACGGATTTGTTAAGGATATTCATGATGTCTTAAAAGTCGGTGATGAAGTTACCGTCAAGGTTTTAAAGATTGAGGGTAACAACAAGATCAGTCTTTCCATTCGAAAGGCGCAAGATTCATCAGAATCCGAGGGTCATCACGAATCCAATCACAGTAATTATTCTCACCATGGCGGCCACGAACATGATCGTGAAAATGGTCATGAGTCTCATGAGAATTATGGGCATCATTCCCGTAATAATCATGGCAATAATCATGGTGGCCATTCAAGTAACCGACCAGAGAGCTTCGATGACTTAATGTCAGGTTTCCTAAAGCAAAGCGAAGATCGGCTTGCAACGCTGCGAAAGAACACCGAGGGTAAGCGCGGTGGTCGTGGCGGTAGACGAAGTTAAAATGCGTTATCGTTAAAATAGCTGAAGAATTGGCACAGGGCTGAATGGCTTGGTGCCGATTTTTTATTTATCGTTGAAAAAAGGGGGGCACCATGACATTACAGCAAAAATTTGACCAAATCGTTCAGCAAAATGATTGGTGGCAGGCCGGCCAACGGGTGGTTGTCGCGGTTTCAACCGGGGTTGATTCCATGGTGCTGCTGGATTTGCTCCAGCATTTGGCCACAAAGTCCCCGGAAGTGATTGTTGCCTACGTGGATCATCAACTTCGTGACCAAAGCCGCCAGGAAACGGCTTTTATCAAGGACTACTGTCAAGTTCATCAATTAACGCTGGCAATGACGACTTGGCCAAAAGCCCAACATCCTGGTGGGGGGATTGAAACGGCCGCCCGCAAATTTCGCTACCGGTTTTTTGACCAGGCATTGGATAAATGGCACGCGACCGTCTTGCTTACCGCGCATCACGGTGATGATTTGGCGGAAACGATGCTGATGAAATTGGTTCGGGGCGGTCAATTGGCATCGTTAGTTGGGATTGCCGACTGCCGATCAATCGCCAACGGGAAGCTTGTTCGGCCACTGCTGGATATGAGCAAGCAGGAAATTCGCGGTTACGCTGCCGATCAGCATCTCACCTGGTTCGAGGACGCGACTAATCGGGATCTTGGGATTGAGCGTAATCGGATTCGTCACCAGGTGCTGCCAGAATTAAAGCGGGAAAATCCGCATGTGTTACGCCATTTTCGCGAATATTCTCAACAACTCACTGATTACCTGGATGCGACTGACGAACTGGTGGGCGCCGTGGTAGATCAAGCGGCGACTAAAAGTTCGGATCAAAATGAAATGGTATTGAATCTTAATCAGCTTCCCACTTCCAGACAGGGACTTTCCCTGATACTGGCGTTCGTGATTGAAAAACGTATGGGAATCGTTGACGTGACTCACGGCGCCCGCCAGCAGTTGAACGACCTGGTCCTTAATTCCGCACTTCCCCAGGCAACCATGCCGCTGCCACATGGCGGTGTGGTGATTAAATCGTATGGGAAGCTGATTATTCGTAAAAAAGACCACCAGCCGGTAATTCCGGCTGAAAAAGCTCAGCAATTTATGGTAATATTAGACCGTTGGTATTCGCTTCAAGCAGGCGGCCGGTTTGGCCTTTTTCACAAACGACCGGACGGCCGCTACAAGGTGACAGCCATGAGGTTAACGGCTGAGCAGTTGCCAGCGATGGTGCGTCCTTGGCATCACGGTGACCGGATTGCCCTCAAAAATGGCGGCCATCAAAAGGTCCACCGGGTCTTAATCGACGCAAAGGTACCTAATGACCGTCGCGAACGGGTTTCGGTATTGGTCGCTGCGACTGGCGATGTTTTAGCGGTTTTGGGAATCAAAAGTCGGCCAATGATTAACCCAGATGCTCCGCAATTGTACTTGGTCGAAAGTAATCAGTCATTTTTAGAAAGAAAAGGAATTGATAATGGATAACGACATTTTAAAGGTACTTTACAGTACTGACGAGATTCACGCGGCGTGCAGCAGACTCGGGCAACAAATCCAGAAAACGTATGCCGATAAAGTCCCGGTCGTCATCGGGGTCTTAAAGGGCGCAACGTTTTTTATGTCTGATATCGTTCGTGAGATTGATACATACATGGAAATTGATTTCATTGATGTTTCAAGTTATCATGGAGCAACTCAGTCTTCAGGTCAAGTTGACCTCATTACGGATATTTCAACGGACGTCGCCGGCAGGGATGTCCTGATTATTGAAGATATCGTTGACACCGGGCGGACACTTAAGTTTTTGATGACCAATCTTTCCGAGCGGGGGGCTAAATCCATCAAGGTTTGCACGCTGCTGGATAAGCCTGAGGGCCGCCAGGTTGAGGCGAAGTCCGATTTTATCGGGTTTCAGGTTCCAAATGAGTTTGTAGTGGGGTATGGTTTGGATTATGATGAAAAGTATCGAAACCTGCCTTACATTGGGGTACTAAAACCTGAGATTTATACAAACAATTAATGGTCAAACTTAGTCAATTGTGGTAGTATTTTGACTATCAACATGAATTAATTTTTTGAGGAGGACGTTGATGAACTCAAATAAAAATGGGCTTTTTAAAAATAGTCTATTTTACATTGTCATTTTCCTGCTGATCATGGGGGTTATCTACTTCTTTAACGGAAGTAATCAGACTACCCAATCACAAGAGGTCCAATCAAGTCAATTTGTGAAGGACTTAAAAAATGACAAGGTAAAAAGCTTTTCAATCCAGCCTTCAGGCGGTGTTTACAAAGTAACCGGTGAGTACCGACAGGGCCAAAAGGCAAAGGTGACAACTGGTCTGTTTAACTCTGGAAATCAGAGCCAGTCCAAGAACGTTACCAAATTTACCACTAGCGTCCTTGAGAATAACTCCTCAATTGCTGAAATCACCAAGGCTGCGCAGTCGAACAATATTAAGATGAATGCAAAGCCTGAAGAGTCAAGTGGCTTTTGGGTAAACTTATTAGTTTACGTCTTGCCGCTACTGTTATTTGTATGGTTCTTTTACATGATGATGGGCCGTGCTGGTGGCCAAGGCGGCGGAAATGGCAGAGTGATGAACTTTGGCAAATCCAAGGCCAAGCCAGCCGACAGTAAGCAAAATAAGGTCCGATTCTCAGATGTCGCCGGTGAAGAGGAAGAAAAGCAGGAACTGGTTGAAGTTGTTGAGTTCCTGAAAGATCCTCGTAAATTCACTACCTTGGGTGCGACGATTCCACATGGGGTTCTTTTGGAAGGGCCCCCCGGCACTGGTAAAACGTTGCTTGCTAAAGCGGTTGCCGGTGAAGCTGGCGTACCGTTTTACTCAATTTCAGGTTCAGACTTCGTTGAAATGTTCGTTGGTGTTGGTGCCAGCCGTGTTCGTGACTTGTTTGATCAAGCCAAGAAGGCTGCGCCAGCCATCATCTTCATTGATGAAATTGATGCCGTTGGTCGTCGCCGGGGTGCCGGTATGGGCGGCGGACATGATGAACGTGAACAAACTTTGAACCAATTGTTGGTTGAAATGGATGGTTTTAGTGGCAATGAAGGCGTTATTGTCATTGCTGCTACCAACCGTGCTGACGTGTTGGATCCTGCCTTAACCCGTCCTGGTCGTTTCGACCGGAAGATTTTGGTTGGTCGTCCTGACATTAATGGGCGAGAGGCAATTCTGAAAGTTCACTCTCAGAATAAGCCGTTTGCAAACGACGTTGACCTTCATGAAATTGCCAAGCAGACGCCAGGATTTGTTGGGGCCGATCTTGCCAACTTGTTAAACGAAGCAGCTTTACTTGCCGCTCGGCGTAACAAGACCAAGATTGACGCTAGTGATATTGACGAAGCCGAAGATCGGGTGATTGCCGGACCTGCCAAACGCAACCGGGTCATTTCCAAAGAGGAACGGGAGACCGTTGCTTATCATGAGGCTGGCCATACCGTGGTTGGCTTGGTTCTGAATGACGCTCGGGTTGTCCATAAGGTAACAATTGTCCCTCGTGGGCGAGCTGGCGGGTACGCAATCATGCTGCCGCGTGAGGATCAGCAACTCATGTCCAAACGAGATGCCATGGAGCAAATCGCTGGTTTGATGGGTGGCCGAGCCGCCGAAGAAATCGTCTTCAAGTCCCAGTCATCTGGTGCTTCAAACGACTTTGAACAGGCAACTAACATTGCTCGTGCCATGGTTACCCAATACGGGATGAGTGAACGTTTAGGCAACGTTCAATTGGAAAATCCCGCTCAAGATACTTATGGCCCGCGTTACTCTCAAGAAACTGCCGCCGCAGTTGATGAAGAAGTTCGTCGTTTGACGAATGAAGCTCATGAAACTGCCAAGAAGATTATTGAAGAGCATCGTGACAAGCATAAGTTGATTGCCCAAGCTTTACTGAAGTATGAGACCCTTGATGAAAAGCAAATTCTCTCCCTTTGGAACACTGGTAAGATGCCAGAAAGCGCCAAGACAAGTGAATTTCCAAGTGAACGTGCGGCAACTTTCGAAGAAGCCAAGCGGGAATTGGAACGTAAAGAGGCTGAACGTCAAGCGGAACTTGAAAAGCAAAATCAGGATGGTTCAGATGATCAACCCAAAGATTCTACGAATGGGTCTGATGATCAGGAAAAGCCCGATGATGTTTCACAAAACGATCAAAATCAAAAGCACGATCATCCAGATCAACAGGATCCCGACGATCGTAACTAGATTAACGAATAGGAATGAGGCTGGGACAAACACGTTGTCTCAGCCTCATCTTTTGTTCCAAATTTTTTATAATCGCGGCGTGTGATTCAAAACCATTTGCTAACAGGCGAGAAAGCGAATCCTTTACACGGTTAAATTGAAGCTGGTTAATTGAGTCATTGGCGTCTTAAGCACTTGGATACTATTTAAATGTTTATTTTGAGAATGGAGACGATGTTATGAAAGATTATTTAGTAAAGGCCACCACTACGGATGGCATGTTTCGGGCCTATGCCACTAATGCAACGGCAACCGTTGCCACGGCACAGAAAGATCATCACACTTCACCGGTTGCAATTACCGCCCTTGGCCGGACGCTCATTGGCACGATCATGCTGGCGACTTCGGTGGATAAGAATGGTGAAGCGATAACCGTTAAAGTTGATGGGAAGGGACCCCTCGGGCAAATTGTGGCCGACGGAGATTCACAGGGGCGTGTGAAGGGGTATCTTCAGCATCCTCAATTCAGCATTCCGGCCACTTCTCAGCATCAGGCACGCATTGGCGAAGCGGTGGGCACCAACGGCTTTCTTGAAGTGACGCGGGCTTCCGAGCATGATGACCCCTATACGAGTAGTGTTCCCCTGGCATCTGGTGAAATTGGTGATGATTTAACCTATTACCTTGCCCAATCAGAACAAATTCCGTCGGCCGTTGGCGTTTCGGTATACGTCAACGATGATCTTTCCGTGGGGGCTGCTGGTGGTTATATGGTTCAAACGCTCCCTGGCGCGACTGATGAGGCGATCAATAAGGTGATTGATCGGATCAAGCAGATTCCCCAAATTTCGCAGTTGTTGATGGATAATCAAACCCCAGAAGACATCCTGCACTTGATTTTTGGCAAGGGAAACTTACACTTCCTTTCGAAAATGCCGGTTGAATTTTATTGTAATTGTTCTAAAGAAAAGTTTGCCCGGGACCTGACCGGATTGTCCGTTGCCCAGCTTGAAACCATGATGAAAGAAGACCACGAAATTAACGTGACGTGTAATTTCTGCCAGTCGAAGTATCATTACAACGATGACGAGTTGGCGGCAATTATTGCGACGGCAAAAGCCCGCCAAAGCAAGTAAGTCTGGTATTCAATTTGGCGAAGATGTGATAATATACAAGGCAGACTTTTACATGAATGAGAATTGAATTTTGAGGTGAAATATATGGAATGGAAAATTGGCGACGTCACGATTCCCAACCAGGTGGTTGTTGCACCCATGGCTGGGGTGACGAATTCAGCTTTTCGAATTATTTGTAAGGAATATGGCGCTGGATTGGTTGTCTGCGAAATGATTTCGGACCGCGGCATTATGTATAAGAATAAAAAAACCCTTGATATGATGTTTGTCGATCCCAAGGAACACCCAATGAGTATTCAAATATTCGGCGGCACCAAGGAGACGTTGGTCCAAGCAGCTAAATTCGTTGATCAGCATACGGCTGCCGATATTATCGATATTAACATGGGCTGTCCGGTTAATAAGGTCGTTAAAACTGATGCCGGCGCTCGTTGGTTGTTGGACCCTAAGAAAGTATATGAGATGGTTTCCTACGTCACCGATGCCGTTAAAAAGCCGGTAACCGTTAAGATGCGGACTGGTTGGGACGAAGACCATATCTATGCGGTTGAAAATGCGTTGGCTGCTGAACGCGCGGGTGCATCCGCCCTCGCAATGCATGGCCGGACTCGCAAGCAAATGTACATGGGTCATGCAAACTGGGATATTCTCAAACAGGTGGCCGATGAAATTCACATTCCCTTTATGGGCAATGGGGATGTTCGCACCCCCCAAGATGCCAAAAAGATGCTTGACGAAGTGGGCGCCGACGCGGTGATGATGGGTCGAGCAGTCGAAGGGAATCCTTGGATTCTGACGCAAGTCACTCACTATCTTGAAACTGGCGAGCTATTACCAACCCCTACTCCTGAAGAAAAAATTAGGACTGCCAAGGAGCATTTGCATCGTTTGGTTGAATTGAAGGGGGATCACGCGGGATCCCATGAATTTCGCGGCCAGGCCGGTTATTACCTTAAAGGGATTTCCCATTCTGCTCGGACGAAGGTCGCCATTGTCAATGCCGAGGGAGAACAGGCGATGGACGACATTTTTGACGAATTTCTGGAGAAAAACGCCAAGCGTCAAGCGACTCGTCAACGAATGGCCCAATAAAGCAGCCATTTTTGTGGTATCATTTAAATAGCTTATTTTCGTAGGAGGTTAGACATTGGCCAAGGATAAAGAAATGAATGATCAAATGATCGTTCGGCGACAAAAGATGAATGAATTACGTGAAGAGGGAATCGATCCGTTTGGACATCGGTTTGTTCGCTCACATCTCGCTTCTCAACTTCACCGGGAATTCGATGATATCGATAAAGATGACCTGATGGATATGGATAAAAAGGTGACCATTGCTGGTCGAATGATGGCAAAGCGGGGTAAGGGAAAAGTCGGCTTTGCCGATCTCCAAGACCGCACCGGTAAGATCCAGATATACGTTCGTAAAGACATCGTTGGCGACGACGTTTACCATATTTTCAAGCGTTCAGATATTGGTGATCATTTAGGAATCAAAGGACAAATTATTAAGACTGATATGGGTGAATTAACCGTTCGTGCCGAGTCAGTCACCTTTTTGTCCAAGGCACTTCGCCCATTACCAGATAAATGGCACGGCCTTCAAGATAAGGAGCAGGTCTATCGGCAACGATATCTTGATTTGATTTCAAATCCTGAAAGCTTTGAACGTTTCCATAAGCGGAGCCACATTATCACGGCGATTCGCAGTTATTTGGATTCTCATGACTATCTGGAAGTTGAAACACCGGTGTTACATAATCAGGCCGGTGGTGCGAACGCCCGCCCATTTATTACCCATCATAATGCTCTGAACATCGATCTTTATCTGCGGATTGCGCTCGAACTTCATTTAAAGCGTTTGATTGTAGGCGGCATGGAACGGGTTTATGAAATTGGCCGGGTTTTCCGGAACGAAGGAATGGATACGCGGCATAATCCTGAATTCACCATGCTTGAATCATACGTTGCCTATTATGATTTTCACGACGTCATGGATGAGACTGAGGGCATTTTTAAAGCTGCTGCCAAAGCGGTGACAGATGATAATATCATTACTTATCAGGGCCATACGATTGATCTCAGCAAGGAATTTAAGCGTCAACATATGGTTGATGCGATTAAAGAGTACACTGGGATTGATTTCTGGAAACCGATGAGTGATGAAGATGCCAAGAAATTGGCCGATGAACATCATATTCATTACGAGAAATGGTGGAAGACCGGTCATATCATCAATGCCTTCTTTGAAGAGTTGGTTCAGCCTAAATTGGAACAGCCAACGTTTATTTATGGCCATCCGGTTGAAATCTCACCTCTGGCTAAGAAGAACGCTGACGATCCGCGTTTTACTGATCGGTTCGAGCTCTACATTTTAACCAATGAGTTTGCAAACGCCTTTACCGAATTGAATGATCCGATTGATCAACGCCAGCGATTTGAGGCGCAGGTCAAGGAACGTCAAGAAGGTAATGACGAGGCTGAGGGTATCGATGAAGATTACGTTGAGGCATTGGAATACGGAATGCCGCCAACCGGTGGTCTGGGAATCGGTATTGATCGTTTGGTTATGTTATTGACTGATGCCCCATCTATTCGGGATGTCCTACTGTTTCCAACAATGCGTCCGGAAGACAATTCCCAAACTGAATAACTAAAATTGATTGAAGTTCTATAAAATCTTTTGATTTTGTGGAGCTTTTTTTGTCACTAAAAAGCCGAATGCGGTTTGGCTCAGTTGGCCGTTTGTTTCACCTATACCACTTTATAAACGAACGGCACCCGGATAAAATGTGACTATCGTTCGTGATTTAAAGAATGCGAATTTTTTCCATCCAGATTTTATCGGTTTTTTGGTCACAGATCCGTGATTTGTTTTCACATTTCCCTTGACGAATCACGGAATTTTAGGTATATTTATATACGCTGCTTCAGGGAATGACGACGACCAGCAATTAGCGAAAAAGAATTACTTGTTGACATTCACCGCGCAGCATGATATATTTAAATAGTTGTCGACAGCGAGCAATTGCTGCTGACAATTGAAGGTAGACCTTTGAAAACTGAATAAAATTTTCGACAAACAAATTGTGTAGGGT